>CDYS01039676.1_pt1 | contig 177853 bp, 162 predicted proteins | sample 557491 | NCBI WGS metagenome assembly CDYS01 (sample SAMEA3182057, study PRJEB8094) | gut metagenome | biome: human; feature: gut; material: Stool; isolation source: human stools | place: Canada | collected 2012-11-26
GCGGTTCTGCCGGGCGGAAATGCCCTCATACTGCGTCAAAGCCCTTGAGAATACACAAAGTATTCTCTGCGGGCTTTTCCTTGTCTGCGAGCATTTCTGCTCCGGCAGAACTGCTTCGCATCGGACAGCCTTGGATTTTCGAGGGATTTTTGTTCTTTTGGACGCAGGCGGGCTGTCGCCCGCCAAGGAGAAAAGGGCAAAAAGCACCGAAAGGACTGGCTGTCCGACGCATGGGTTTCCTGCCCGTCGATGGCTGATTTTTGCCGACGTACATGCCGCCGGCAAAAATGTTTTGAATTTTCTTTGCGCCGGCGGGCGCAAGCTCTGCGAGGCCTTTCTGTAAAAGAGCCGATGGCAAAACGCCATCGGCTCTTTTCATATGGTTTTATGCGTTGAAAACGTGTTTGTCCAGCCGGTCGAAGGCCTCCTGCACGCGGGAGAGCGGCAGCGCGAGATTCATACGGATGTGGCAGGGACCGTGGAACTGCCGCCCGTCCTGCACCGCGACGCCGACGTCCCAGCACGCTCTTTCCACGTCGTCGATGGTCTTTCCGTGCGCTTCGCACCATTTTGTACAGTCCGCAAAGAGTATGTATGTGCCCTCCGGCTTCGTGACCTCCACGCCGTCGAAGCGCGTTTTGATATAGTTGCAGGCGAAATCGATGTTGCCCGCGAGCACGGCGCACAGCTCGTCCGCCCACTCACTGCCCTCCGGGGAATAGGCGGCGATGAGCGCGTGCATGGAGAGCACGTTCATGCTGTCATAGTGCGAAAGCGAACATTCTTTTTCCATGCGGTCGCGTATCCACGGGCTGTAGGCGATGTGGTACGAGCCGACAAGCCCCGCCAGATTGAATGTCTTGCTCGGCGCGTAGAGCGCGAGCGTGCGGTTCTTCGCGTCCTCGCTCACGGACTGCGTCGGCGTGTGGATGACGCCGGGCCGGACGATGTCCGACCAGATCTCGTCGGAGACGATGAACACATCGTACTTTGCGCACAGCTCCGTGAAGCGCTCGACCTCCCAGCGCTCCCACACGCGGCCCGTCGGGTTGTGCGGCGAGCAGAACACGGCGGCATGTATGCGGTTTTCCACGATCCGGCGCTCCATGTCCTCAAAATCCATGCGCCAGACGCCGTTTTCGTCTTTCACGAGCGGCGAGAGGATCATGTTGTAGCCGTTGTTGCCCAGCGCGCCGGTAAAGCCGGTATAGGTGGGGGAGTGGAGAAGAACGTTGCCGCCCTTAGAGCAGAACACGTTCAGCGCGCTGACGACGCCGCCGAGCACACCGTTTTCGTAGCCGATGTTCTCGCGCGTTAAGCCGGTCACGCCGTGGCGCTGCTCCTGCCAGCGGAAGATAGCGTTGAAGTATGCATCCGAGGGGAAAAAGTACCCATAGACCGGGTGTTTGGCGCGCTCGATGATCGCCGCCGGAACGGTCGGGATGGTGGGGAAGTTCATATCCGCGATCCACATGGGGATGACATCGAACCCCTCGCGGGGCGCGCCCGGCGCATGGCCGTGGCCGACGCTGTCGATCGCCAGAGCATCGCGGCCTTGGCGGTCCAAGATGGAGGTGAAATCGTATTTCATTCACTCTGCCTCACTTTTTGTATTTGTAACGCGGGACGCACCAAACGCCCCGCCACACGCATTATACCATCGAAACCGCACCGGGGCAAGCGCCGCCGGGGAAAAGAAATATCCGCCGCGCGGGAAACCCGCGCGGCGGATATTGGTAAGCGGTATTTATTTTCCGCCGAAGATGCTTTTTTTCTTCGGCGATACGCCGGTGTCGCCGAGACTTTCGCCGAGCTTGCGGAGTAGATCCTTCTGCTCGACCGTCAGATTCTTCGGCGTGACGACGCGCACCGTGACGAACTGGTCGCCGCGGCCGCCGCCGTGGAGATACGGCACGCCCTTGCCGCGCAGACGGAACACCGTTCCGGACTGCGTGCCTTCGGGCACGGTGTATTTTACCTTGCCGTCGATCGTCGGCACCTCGACCTCCGCGCCAAGCGACGCCTGCACGATGGACACGGGCAGCTCATAGAGAATGGACGTGCCCTCGCGCTCAAACTGCGGATGGCTGCGCACGCTCACCGTTACGAGCAGGTCGCCCGCCGGACCGCCGTTGCGCCCGGCGTTGCCGAGCCCGCGCAGGGAGATGGTCTGCCCGTCGTCGATACCGGCGGGGATGTCCACCTTGATGCGGCGCGAGCGGCGCACCTTGCCCTTGCCCTTGCAGGTCGGGCACGGCTGATGGATGATCTTGCCCGTGCCGCCGCAGCGGGAGCAGGGCTCCTGCGTCTGCATCATGCCGAAGGGCGTGCGCGCCGTGCGCGTCACGCTGCCGCGGCCCTTGCAGTCGGGGCAGATCTCGGGGGTCGTGCCCTCGGCGCAGCCGGTACCCTTGCATTTGTCGCAGGTTTCGACCTTCATAACGTCCAGCTCGCGGCTGACGCCGAAGCAGGCCTCTTCAAAGCTGACCTGCACCTCGGTGCGGACGTTCTCGCCGCGCATGGGGGCGTTCGGCGAACGCTGCGCGCCGCCGAAGCCGCCGAAGCCGCCGCCGAACCCTCCGCCAAAGCCGCCGCCGAAGAGATCGTTCAGAATGTCGGCAAAGCCGCCGAAGCCCTCGGCGCTCGACTGGAAGCTGGACGGATCGAACGCGGCGAAGCCGTACTGGTCGTACTTCGCGCGCTTATCGGCGTCGGAGAGCACCTCGTAGGCCTCGTTGACCTCTTTGAACTTCTGCTCGCACTCCTTGTCGCCGGGGTGCAGGTCGGGGTGGAATTCCTTCGCCTTTTTCCGGTAGGCTTTCTTTATGTCGTCGGCACTGGCGCTCTTGTCGATGCCAAGTACCTCATAATAATCGCGTTTATCGGCCATATAGCTATCCTCTTAACATGGAACGCGGGCGGACCGGAAATCCGTCCGCCCCGCATTCCGTTGATTGGGACTCAAATTGGGATGATCTTACTTCTTGTCCTTGTCGTCGTCCACGACTTCGTAGTCGGCGTCGTAGTACTGGCCGCCCTGCTGCTGGCCCTGCTGCGCACCGGAATCGGTGTAGCCCGCGCCCGGATTGCCCTGCGCGCCCTGCGGGTTGGCCTGCTGGTACATCTTCTCGCTGACCTTGTAGAAGGCCTGCGTCAGCTCTTCGGTCGCCTTCTTGATGGCCTCGGTGTCGGTGCCGGAGAGGGCGGTCTTCAGGCTCGCGAGCTTCTGCTCGACCTCGCACTTGTCGGCGGCGTCGAGCTTGTCGCCCATTTCGGAGAGGGTCTTCTCGGTCTGGTAGACCATCTGGTCGCCCGCGTTGCGGACATCGACCTCTTCCTTGCGCTTCTTATCCTCAGCGGCGAACTGCTCGGCTTCCTTGACGGCCTTGTCGATGTCGTCCTTGGAGAGGTTGGAGGAAGCGGTGATGGTGATATGCTGCTCCTTGCCGGTGCCGAGATCCTTCGCGGAGACGTTCACGATGCCGTTGGCGTCGATATCGAAGGTGACCTCGATCTGCGGCACGCCGCGGCGCGCCGGGGCGATGCCGTCCAGATGGAAGCGGCCGAGGCTCTTGTTGTACTGCGCCATCTCGCGCTCGCCCTGCAGGACGTTGACCTCAACGGAGGTCTGGTTGTCCGCGGCGGTGGAGAACACCTGGCTCTTGCGGGTCGGGATGGTGGTGTTGCGGTCGATGAGCTTGGTGCAGACGCCGCCGAGCGTCTCGATGCCGAGAGACAGCGGGGTCACGTCGAGCAGCAGAATGCCTTCAACATCGCCGCCGAGCACGCCGCCCTGAATGGCAGCGCCCACGGCCACGCACTCATCGGGGTTGATGCCCTTGAAGGGGTCTTTGCCGGTGAAGCTCTTAACGGCTTCCTGCACGGCGGGGATACGGGTGGAGCCGCCGACGAGCAGCACCTTGCTCAGATCGTTCACGGAGAGGCCGGCGTCGCTCAGCGCCTGACGGACCGGGGCCATCGTGCGCTCAACGAGATGATGGGTCAGCTCGTTGAACTTCGCGCGGGTCAGCGTCACGTCGAGATGCTTCGGGCCGTTCGCATCGGCGGTGATATACGGCAGGTTGACGTTGGTGCTCGTCACGCCGGACAGATCGCACTTCGCTTTTTCGGCGGCCTCGCGCAGACGCTGCATGGCGACCTTATCGCCGGAGAGGTCAACGCCCTCGGCCTTCTTGAACTCCTCAACGAGGTAATCGGTCACGCACTTATCAAAGTCGTCGCCGCCGAGACGGGTGTCGCCCGCGGTGGCCAGAACTTCGATGACGCCGTCGCCGATCTCGAGCACGGACACATCGAACGTGCCGCCGCCGAGGTCGTAGACCATGATCTTCTGCTCGGATTCCTTATCGAGACCGTAGGCCAGAGCAGCCGCGGTCGGCTCGTTGATGATACGCTTGACATCGAGACCCGCGATCTTGCCGGCGTCCTTGGTGGCCTGACGCTGGCTGTCGGAGAAGTACGCCGGGACGGTGATGACCGCTTCGGTCACGGTCTCGCCGAGATAGGCTTCCGCGTCGGTCTTGAGCTTCTGCAGCACCATGGCGCTGATCTCGGGGGGAGTGTAGCTCTTGCCGTCGATGTTGACGCGGTAGTTGGTGCCCATTTCACGCTTGATGGAGGAAATGGTGCGGTCGGGGTTGGTGATGGCCTGGCGCTTTGCGACCTGGCCGACCATACGCTCGCCGGTTTTGGAGAACGCTACGACGGACGGCGTAGTGCGCGCGCCCTCGGCGTTGGGGATGACTTTCGGCTCGCCGCCTTCCATAACGGCGACGCAGCTATTGGTAGTGCCAAGATCGATACCGATGATTTTAGACATAATGATTGCCTCCTGTATAGACGAAATATTTTTATAAACTATGGGATGATATATTCAAACGGGAGATCAGTTGGCGACCTGCACCATACTGAAGCGGATCACCCGATCGCCCATTTTGAAGCCCTTCTGGAACTCCTGCACGATCTCGCCCTCGCCCTTTTCGGGGTCTTCCATGTGCATGACGGCGTTGTGTTCGTTGGGATCGAATTTCTGACCGACGGCCTCGATCGGCGTGACGCCGAGCGCCTGAAGCGCTTCGAGGAACTGGGTCATCGTCATTTTCACGCCCTTTTTATAAGCCTCGTCCGCGGTCTCCTGCCGGAGCGCCCGTTCGAGATTATCAAAGATCGGCAGCAGCTTTTTGAGCGTGTCGGCCTTGACGTCGGCGTAGATGTTGTCGCGCTCTCTGGCAGAGCGCTTGCGGAAATTGTCGTATTCGGCGCGGAGCCGGAGGTTTTTGTCCTTTTCCGCAGCGAGGTCGTTCTGCGCGCTTTCAAGCTCCGCGCGAAGCGCGTCCGTTTCGGACACCTCCTCGACCATCGCCTCCGGCGCTTCTTCGACCGGCGTTTCTTCGATGGGCTGCTCTTCCTTCGGAGCGGTTTCCTTATTCTTGCTGCTCATCGGTCCATGTGTCTCCTTTAACTATCATTTTTCCGAAGCCCGCGGGGGCTTCGCCTGCGCCGAGCAGACGGCTGAGTCCGTCGGCAATGTATTTGAGCTTGGCGGCCACGGCGCTGTAGTCCATCCGCAGCGGCCCGACCACGCCGATCAGTCCGCGCTGGCCCTCGCCGGCGTCGTAGCTTGCCATGACTACGCTGGAATCGCGCAGCTCCTCGGCAACATTCTCCGGCCCGATAATGACCCGAACGGGGTTGCTGTCCGCCGCGCCCGGCAGACGCATGAGATGGTCGGAATCGGAGAGGTAGCTGATGACGCGGTGCGCCTTGTCGGGATCGCGGAATTCCGGCTGCTGCAGAAGGCTGCTCTCGCCGGTGACGAACGCCGCGCCCGCGCGGCTCTCGCTGAGTACCTCAATGACGTAGGCGGCGATGATGGAGGTGAGCCCCATCGTGTCGCGCGCCGCGCGCTCCGTGGCGGAGATGAGCACCGGCGTCACGCTCTCCTCGGGGATGTTTGTGAATCCCGCGTTGAAGAGCGCCGAGAGCTTCTGGATCTGCCCCTGCTCCACCGAAAACGGCAGATGCACGAGCTTGTTCTTAACAGTATTGTCTCCGAGAAGAACAACGATTATAAAGGTGTTTGCGTCAATGTAGAGAAGATCGAACCGCCGGATCGTCGCGGCGCGCGGCGCGCTGAGCGTCAGCGCCGGGTAGCCGGTGAGCTGACCGGCGAGCTTTCCGGCGTCGCTCATCAGCTTGTCAAGCTGCTCCATCTTTTCGCTCAGCCGGGCGTTGATCGCCTCGGCCTCCTCAACGGAGACTCTCTGCCGCTCCATAAGCTCGTTTACGTAGAACCGGTAGCCCTGCGGCGAGGGGATGCGCCCCGCGCTCGTGTGCGGCTGCTCCAGATAGCCGAGCGCCGTGAGCTCGGAGAGCTCGTTGCGGATCGTGGCGCTGCTGCACCCGAGCCCGGCGATCTGCGCGATCGTCTTGGAGCCGACCGGCTCCGCCGTGCGGATGTATTCATCCACAACAGCCGCGAGTATTTTCTTTTTTCTCTGGCTGATCTCCACGGCGGCTTCCTCACATTAGCACTGGGCGCCTTTGAGTGTTGGCACTCTCTTCCTACGAGTGCTAATTTACCACTCCTATATACAAATGTCAAGCGTTCTGCAAAGATTTAAAAAACCGTTCACAAATAGAAAAATTGTTGTATAATGAGAGCGTAATTTCCGTCCGTCCGGGCGGCAGAAAAAGGAGACAGCGCCATGCCGACACCCTGGAAACGCTCCCCGGAGGAGCTGCATAAAACCTATATCGCCAACACGGAGGCGTTTTATAAAGTCGCGGGGCGCGGTCTTGCGCAGGAGCTGGATGAGTTTGTGGTGTCCTGTGCGCTCGGTCTCTGGAAGGGCAGCCCCCGGCTCGGCCAGCAGCATGTGGACGCGGTGAATCAGCTCTATTCCAAGGGCCGCAAGCCCGGCGCGTACCTTCTCTGGGAGCTCACCGAGAAGGTGTGCAAAAGCGCCGATTTCCTGCCGCCGCTCTTCTTCTGGAATCTGACGGAGCAGGACGCGCGCCGCGGCACGGCCAATTCGCGCATTTTTGTGCGGATGCTCACGAACATCCTGCTCTATCTCGCCGCCGTGGACGACGAGGTCACGATGGCCGAGGCCGAATACATCACCGAGTGCTCCGATAAGCTCACCGCCATCTGCGACGGGGCAAACGTTATGAAGTCCAAAGCACCCATCAACGCCGCGGACTATGTGACGAGCGGCGAGCAGCCGTTCACGGCGCAGACGGGCGTGTCCGCCGTCGGAGAAAAGAAAGCGGACGCCGAAGCGTCCGCACAGAAGGCAGAAGAGCCCCCAAAGCCGAGCCTTGAGGAGCTGATGGCAGAGCTCGAGGAGCTTGTCGGTCTCGGCACGGTTAAGCGCGAGGTCAAAAATCTCACGAATCTCATCAAAGTGCGCAAGCTGCGCGAGGAAAACGGCCTGCCGAACAGCGCCATGAGCCTGCATATGGTGTTCCTCGGCAACCCCGGCACCGGCAAAACGACCGTGGCGCGGCTCATGGCGGGGCTGTACGCCGCCATCGGCGCATTGAGCAAGGGGCAGCTTGTCGAGGTGGATCGCTCGGGGCTCGTCGCGGGCTACGTCGGGCAGACGGCGCTCAAAACGCAGGAGGTCATCCAGTCGGCGCTCGGCGGCGTGCTGTTCATCGACGAGGCGTACTCCCTTGCCTCCGGCGGCGAGAACGACTTTGGCCGCGAGGCGATCGAAACGCTGCTCAAGGCGATGGAGGACCACCGCGACGATCTTGTTGTGATCGTTGCCGGGTACGACGAGCCGATGGAGAAATTCATCAACTCCAACCCCGGCTTGCAGTCACGCTTCAATAAATATCTGTATTTCCCCGACTACAACGGCGAAGAGCTTATGGCCATGTTCCGGATGCGCTGCAAAAAGAACGGCTACCGTCTCACCGAGGAGGCGGAGACGTACGCGAAGGAGTTCTTCGAGGATATGTATAAGAACCGCGACGACAACTTCGGCAACGGCCGCGACGTGCGCAACCGCTTTGAGGACATCATCTCCCGCCAGGCCAACCGTCTCGCCGCCATGGAAGCGCCGACGAAGGACGATCTCATGACCATCACGAAGGAGGACTTCCTCGTTTCTGCCGAGGAATAAACCCGGACAAAACGGGCTGCCAATCGGCAGCCCGTTTTGATTTATCCGTGTTTTGCCGCAGGATACGGCTCTTTTACGTCGGTTCGGCCGAGCAGATAGTCGGTGCTTGTACCGTAATACTCGGCTAGCCGAAGGAGAACATCCGTTGGAATATCACGCTTTCCCAGCTCATAGTGTGAATAGCTCACCTGCGTACACTGGAGGAACTCCGCTACATCCCTTTGCCGCAGATCCCGATCCTCCCGCAGATCGCGTATCCTTCTGTACATACTGTCTCACCCTTTCCAACGAAGTATGTACAAAAGTATAGGCATAACATTTTGTTATATTGACTTATAAAACAAAATGTTATATTCTAATTATACAACACGGATAGATAGGGTGAATTACTACTATGAACTGCGGCGATTCTTCTTTTATCAACGAGATCAAAGACTACTCCGCTGAGGAAATCCGGCTGATCTTGTCCGACCAAAAGGACCTGTATACACCGGACGAGATCGAACAGCTGCGTCGACTGCTGCGGGAAAAAACGATTCAGGCTTCACGGCCGTGTTCCGAAGAAACGAAAGAAGCGTCTCCCTCCGGATATAAGCCGAGTGCGCTGAGGACAATATACTGCCAAAAATGCGGAGGTCCCAATTCTGGCACCTCTGACATCTGCCGCTTCTGCGGAGCCGTTTTACGTCTGGATATGGACGATTCGGATACTTATGCGGAGGATGATTCCGAAGAAGCTTCAGAAAGCTTTGCTGCGCAGTACATCTTCTCTTTTCTGATTCCCTTGGTTGGCTTCATTATCGGTGCCGTGATGTTGTCCAGTAGAGACTCTTCGCGTTCCTCTTGTGGAACGGCCTGTATCCTTTTAAGTATCCTATCAATCGTTCTTGATGTGCTTGTTTGGGCCGTGCTATTCTGATTTAAAAACGATTACAAAGTTCGCGCCGCCGGGGTCTCCCCCGGCGGCACTTCTATATTTCAAGCCGGACGCTGAGCGCCTTACCGCATTTCCTCGATGTGGTAAATGTAATCCAGCGACGAGAGCGCTTCGATGATCTCGCGGTGGGTCTTATACTTTTTCAGCTCGGCGCTGCATATGGTGAACGTCACGGTGAATACGCTCAGCCCCGAACCGGCATACGCCTGATTCGCCTCAATATCGTCGATGCGAAGGCCCAACCGCCGGCTCACGGTGACGAAGTCGCGCAGATAGCCGCTGTTTTTGAGCTCCAGATGGATCTCAAAATGATTGGAGCGGTTTTTCAAATACTGCTCAAACGCCGGAAAGCACGCGAGAATGCATAGGAAAAAGAGAAACACGATCCCCGTGACCGTGTACAGCCCCGCGCCGATCGCAAAGCCGAGAATGCTGCACGCCCAAAGGCCCGTGGAGGTCGTGAGGCCCTTGATCTGGCTGCGGGAGCTGAAGAGAATGGCGTTGCCGCTCACGAGCGCCGCGGCGATGACGGTCGCCGCCGAGAGAATGGGCAGCCGCGCGCCGAAGTTGCTCATCAGGTATACGTCGAGCAGCATGGATACCGTGGAGGCGAAGGATACAAGCACAAACGTGCGCAGCCCTGCCGAGTGACGTTTGCTTGACCGTTCGCACCCGATCACCGAGGCGAGCAGCACTGAGCCGGTATTCAGTCCGCGGGACCATTCGCCGAGAAGATCGGCGAGAGGGTCGTGCATGGCAAAGATCATCGTTTTCTCCTTTCAGCCGGCAGCGCCCGGTAGAGCGCGGCATAGTGCTCTTCGGCGGCGTCCGAAAACGCTTTTTCGTCCTCATAATAGACCGCGCGGTGCGCGGGCAGCTCGCTTTGGATGGCGTTGATCCGCTCGATGAGCCGCTCAACTTCGCTTTTCGGACAGCCGGTCTCGCCCGGCTCCGGTTCGGGCGTGAGATCCTCGAGTCTGTTGGAATACGAATGCGAAAGATAGAGCGAGAGCTTCGCGCACGCGGGGCCGATGAGCTCATACAGAACGCTTGACGAGAGAATGATCGTTTCAAGCGCCGTGCCCGCGCTGCCGCCGAGCGTGCGCGCGCCCATCGCGGCGAGACCGATCGCAACGCCCGCCTGCGGGATCAGCGCGAGACCGAGATAGTTCCGCACCCGCTTATCCTTCCCGGTGAGCAGGCAGCCGGAGAACGCGCCGCCGTATTTGCCGAGCTGCAAAACGCCGAGCGTCATCTCTCGCTGCTCCGCATCGGCATAACGCATACGTCCGAGAGCAATCTCACCGCCGCGGCGCTCGCTCGGTACAGCAACCAGAAGGGCAAATTGAAGATAATCCTTTTTACGGATACCATAAATAATCTTTATGATATGCTGGAAAATTATGAGCTGGATCTCGCCATCGTGGACGGCGCGTACGGCGATCCGCGCTTCTCCTCCATGCTGCTGGACACGGACTATCTCACGTGCGTCATGTCGGTGGACAATCCGCTCGCGCGGAAGGGGGCCGTCACGCTCGCGGAGCTCCGGCGGCAGAAAATGATACTGCGCACCCCCGCTTCGGCGACGCGGACGCTGTTCGAGTCGGCGCTCGAGAGCAACGGCGAGAGCATACAGTCCTTTGACGTTACGCTCGAAGTTGATAACATCGCCACGATCAAGGATCTGATCCGAAAGGATCTCGGCGTTTCGATCCTGCCGCGCAGCGCGTGTCTCGACGAGCTGCGAAAGGGCAAGATCGCGGCGCTGCCGGTGGAAAATCTGAGCATGGTGCGCGAAACGAGGATCGTATACAACAAGGACTTCACCCACACCGATATGCTCAACGAGATCATCAAAACCTATGGCTCGACCGTAATGAACTGAAAGAAAAACCGGCCTTGCTCCGTTGAAAATGGAGCAAGGCCGGTTATTTGATGAGAAAAAGTGTCAGCGGGGAATGAGCGTGTACACCCCCGGCGCGGAGAGAAGAGTCTCGTTCTCGAGTGTGATGCGCGGGGAGAAGCTCTGCTCGCCGTCCAGACCGGAAAACACCGCGAGGACGTTGGGGCGCACGTCGCTTTCGTTGCAGCGCACCGCGACGGCGCAGCGCTCGGCGGAGGAGTAGAGCAGCGCGCCGGGATAGGCGTCATAATTGTTTTGCGTTTCGAGAACGTAGTTATAAAGCGACAAGACCTTGTCGCCGCGGGGGATGAGGATGAACACCTCGTCGCCGGGCTGCTCCACGCAGGCCGAGGCGGCGATATCGGCAAGATAGGAAATGCCGTCCAGTCCCTTTTGGGCCAGAAGCTCCGGCAGCGCGTCCGAAAGAGATGCGGCGCTGCTGCGCCCGAGATAGAGCGCCGCGCAGTAGGCGCTCGTTTCATAGAGCGTGCGCTGCAAGTCCTCCCACGAGGGAAGCGGCGAGTCCGGCACCGGTTCCGGGGAGGGCGTCGGCTCTTCCGTCGGCTCCGGTGTCGCGGGCGGCGTGGGCGTGGGCGCGTCCGTCGGCTCCGGCGCCGGCGTTTCCGACGCCTCGGCAGACGGCGAAACGGAAGTCTCCGGCGGCGTGCCGGACTCCAAAACGGCGGGAACCGCCGCGCCGCAGGCGCAGAGCGCGAGCAGCGCGGCGGTCATAAGTACAATGGATAAGAGCTTTTTCATGCAAAGGCGGGATCAGCCCACGATGTCCCCATTGTCAAAGGGATCGCCGCATTCGGGGCAGAACTTCGGCGGGTGCGTCGGATCGGCGGGCTCCCAGCCGCACTTGTCGCACTTATACTGCGGGACGCCGGCGGGCTTCTTCGCGCCGCACTCGGAGCAGAATTTGCCCTTATTCACCGCGCCGCAGGAGCACGTCCAGGTGTTCGCGGCGGCGGGTTCGGGCTTTTTCGTGCCGCAGGAGGAGCAGAACTTGCCGGTGGACACGGTGCCGCACTGCGGGCACGTCCAGCCGTTCGCCGCGGGAGCGGCGGTCTGCTGCGGCTGTTGCTGCGCACCCATCTGGTAGAGATTCTGCGCGTTGAAGCCGCCCACATTCTGCGCCATGTTCATGCCCATGAAAGCCATTGCCGAGCCGCCCTGGTTCTTCGCGGCGTCCTGCATGGCGTTCGCCTGCGCGCGGGCAAGATTCGCCGCGGCCATGCCGGGGTTCATGTACGCCTTGGCCTGCTGCATCTGCTTGATCATCTGCTCGTCTTCTTCGCTCGCCTTCACGCTGGAAACGCCGAAGGAGACGATCTCGATGCCGCGCAGATCGCGCCACTTGGCGGAGAGAACGTCGTTGAGCGCCTGCGCGATCTCCATCGTGTGGCCGGGCAGGGCACTGTAGCGGATGCCCATGGCGGAGATCTTCGCAAACGCGGGCTGAAGCGCGGTCAGAAGCTCGGCCTTGAGCTGGCTGTCGATCTTGTCGCGGGTATAGGCCGCTTCCACATTGCCGCAGAGGTTCGTATAGAACAGCAGCGGGTTCGTGATGCGGTAGCTGTATTCGCCGAAGCAGCGGATGGCGATGTCAAGATCGATGCCGGCGGCCTCGTCCACGACACGGAACGGCACCGGAGAGGGCGTGCCGTACTTGTTGCCGACGAGCTCCTTGGTGTTGAAATAGTACACGCGCTGATCCTTGGGGGCGACGCCGCCGAAGGTGAAGCGCTTGCCGATCGTCTGGAACACCTGCATGATGTTCGAGGAGAGATTGCCGCCCGCGAAGAGCGAGGGCTCCGTGGAAATGTCATAGATGTACTCGCCCGGCTCGGCGCAGACGTCTACGACCTTACCCTGCTCGACGATCATCATGCACTGTCCGTCCGCCACGGCGATGACGGAGCCGTTGGAGATGATGTTGTCCAGCCCGCTGTTGGACCCGCCGGAAACGCGCTTGCGGCCCTTGACGGCCAGCACATCCGCGCCGAGCGCGTCGCAGTAGAAATATTCCTTCCACTGATCGGAAAGAACGCCGGTAACGGTGCCGATGCCAGTTCTGAGAAGACCCATGAGTGTGTGCTCCTTTCTAGATATGAAAAATAAATCGATCGCGGTTTATCTGTGCCGGTGCGCGCTGTGCGCGCCGCCGCGGACTTTCAGAGAGAGCGCGCCGAGAAGGAGCGCGAGCGCAACGAGACCGGCAAACACACCGAGCACCGCGCGGCGCGAAAGCGGCGCGGTCGCGGCGGGGGCGGGAGCTGCCGTCGGCACGGGCGTTTCCGGCGCGGGAGAGGGCGAGACCGTGGGGATCTCGGTCGGCTCCGGCGAGGGAGTGATCTCCGGCGTCGGAGACGGCTCCGGGGTGGGAGTCGCGTCCGGCGTGGGCGATGGCTCCGGCGACGCGGTCGGACCGACGGGGTAGACCGTGAGCGACGCGCGTCCCGAGAGTGCTTTTTCCCCGGCGTCGTCGGTGAACAGGCATTCGACCTGCCAGCCGTTGAGCGAGGAGGGAATGTCGAGAAGCGTGAGCGTGTCGGTGTCCGCGCCCTGCACGCGAAGACCCGGAAAATACTCCGGCGCCGCGGCGGCGTCGTAGAGCGCCGTTCCGTCAGAGCTTACGATGCGCCACGCGAAGAGGGCCGCGCCGTTCGCGCGGGCAATGAAAACGGCGCTTTCCCATTCATTCACCGCTTCCGGTGAGGGGGGCTTTTCCACCGCTGGGCGGGAAAGCGCGCCGAGCGCGTGAGGCGCTGCAAAGGCGGCGATAACAAAAAGCGCGAGCAGCGCACCGGCCGTGCGCCGGAGAAGATGTCTCATAGTATTTCTCCCGGCGGTCTCCGCTGCGGAGACCGCGTATAAATGCATTATACAATACTTTTTTTCAATAATCCAGCCCCATTCGTATCTTGCCAGCGGGATAAAAACAGAGTATTTTAAAAAGATAAAAGGAGGCGGCGATCATGGAAGAAACGAAGAAATACGAACCGCTGCGGCTCAAGCCGTGCCTTCGGAGCTATCTCTGGGGCGGCACGCGCCTGCGCGGGGAGTATCATAAAACCGGTGAGGGCGTTATCGCCGAGAGCTGGGAGCTCTCCGTGCGCGCCGACGGGCAGACGTACATTGATTCCGGCGAGCATTGCGGTGAGAGTCTGGCGGATGTCCTGCGCGCCGATCCCGTCGGTATGGCGGGCACGCGCTGCGGCATTGCGCCGTTCCCGCTGCTTATCAAACTGATAGACGCGCAAAAGGACCTTTCCGTTCAGGTACATCCGTCGGATGCGGCCGCCTGCCGCGAAAAGGGCGAGCAGGGCAAGACGGAGATGTGGTATGTGGTGGACTGCAAGCCGGAGAGCACGCTCTTTCTCGGCTTTTCGCGCGCCGTGACGCCGGACGAGCTGCGGCGGCGGGCGAAGGACGGCACGATCTGCGAGGTGCTCAACCGCGTGGCGGTACACCCCGGCGACGTATTTTTCGTGCGGCCCGGCACGGTGCATGCCATCGGCGCGGGCATTCTCGTTGCGGAGATCCAGCAGAATTCGGATACGACGTTCCGCGTATACGACTATAACCGTCTCGGCGCGGACGGAAAGCCGCGGCAGCTCCATCTGGAACGCGCTGCCAAGGTGATGAACTACGCGCCCATGCACCGCGCGGCGGATACGCTTCCCCCCTGCCCGCCGGACGGCGTGCAGGAGGTTTTGACGTGCGAGTATTTCCGCGTCCGCCGCGCGGAGGTGAAAACGCGCATCTCGCTTGCCACGGACGGCGAAAGCTTCACGCACCTTATGTGCGTGCGCGGCGAGGGGAATATCGTCTGCGGCGGGAAAGTCTATCCGTTCCGGCAGGGCGATTCCTATTTCCTGCCCGCCGCGCTCGGCGAATACGCCGTCGAGGGCGGTGGCAGCCTCGTTCTCTCTGGTGTGTGAGGAAAGAAAATGATACATCTTCTGGATATTGACCCCGGAAATTGGCGGCTCGATCTGGCCGTTTCCGAAGCGCAGAAGTCGTTCGTCTCCGACAGGGCAAAGCTGCTGGCGCGGGCGTATGCCTACCGCGCCCAGCGCAGCCGGGCGTTTCTGATCTGCGCGGACGATCTCCCCGTCGGCATGGGACTCTATTACGACGAGCCGGAGCTGCAAAGCTACGATCTGAGCCAGATGTTCATCGACGCGCGGTATCAGGGACGCGGGTACGGCAGAGCGGCGGTGCGAGCGATTTTGGACGAACTGAAGGCGGACGGCCAGTACGATAAAGTCACTCTCTGCTATATTGAGGGAAACGAAACCGCGCGAAAATTCTACGAGAGCTTCGGCTTTGTGGAAATCGACCGCGACGGAGACGAGATCGTCATGCAGCTGCCGCTCAAAGCCTCCCTTGTGTAAAGGGAGGTGGCGCGGCGCATAACGCCGTGACGGAGGGATTGCCATGCAGTATAAGCATAACAAAGAACTGGTGCCTTTTGCCAAAGAGCTGCGGAAGAAAATGACGAAAGAAGAGCGACACCTATGGTACGATTTTTTGCGCGGCTATCCTGTCAGCTTTTTGCGGCAAAAGGTGATAGGGAAATTCATTGTGGATTTCTACTGTGCCGAAGCAAAACTCGTTATTGAGTTGGACGGCTCCCAACACGGAGAAGCAGAAGCCATAGAATATGACTCCGAACGAACGGCTTTTCTCAAAAACTACGGCTTGACTGTGCTTCGCATTCCGAACAACGAAATCCGGTATCATTTCCAGGAGGTTTGCGCTTATATCGATTCGACGGTACAACAATCCCTCAGTCAAAATGATTTTTGAAATCATTTTGACAGCTCCCTTTACACAAGGGAGCCTTTGAGAGGGACGCCGCTTTTGTTGGGTAACGTCCGTTTATAAAAAATAAGCCAAACGACGCGGACGGAAAGGTTGCGCCGTTTGGCTTTTCGTTTATATATGCGCCTTGAGAAAATCCGCCATGGCGGCGTTGGCGCGCTGCGCTGCGGCCGTTTCCGGGAGCATCGCGGCGAAAGCGTGGGCGAGCTTTTCCGGCTCGTCCATGTCGAGAAGCTCGGCCTCCAGACCGTTTTTCTTCAATGCCGCGGCAAAGTCGCGGCTGTAATGGCGGAGGAAGTCACCGCGCGCCGTCACGAGGAAGCAGGGCGGGAGAGCGGCGATCAGCGACGGATTTTCGGGGTCGATGTATTCCCGGAACGGCGCATGCCGCCAACCGCGGCCATAGACCATGTTCGGGAGGAAAATGCCGATGTTGTCAAAGCGGGTCGTATACAGTATAAGTATGACTTACCAGGAGCTTGTTGAGACTGATTAAAGAGATAGTCTTATTTCCTTAAAATCGTCTCACTGTAATAATTTATGAATTTCTTTTTCAGAAATTAATCTATCGAGTAATTGCTTAAGTCGACTGGTCGATACTTCTATATCAGATATAGGATGTAGAGACTCCCATGTCTTATATGTCCCCCAATAAAATGAGCTCCAATTTTGGTTTATCGTTTTATCGCGTTGAATTGCGGTAATTAAAAGCTCTTGACTTAGTTCATGCATTGCGTCCGTATATACTTTGTTTGAAAGGTTTAATAAACGTTTGATATCTTGTGCGTTAGCATACCCAATGGTATCGAGTAAATTGTATATTAACCTACTATGGCTTGAAATCAGCTCCATACGCTGGCGATAAGGTTTAACCTGCGCATAGAATTCTCTGGACAAATATGTGACCCGACCTTTATATAATTTGCTATAAAAAACTTGACCTTCTTCTATTAATTGTACAATGCTATTCCAGTCGCCTCCTACATTGAAAAGCGACGGCATATTACGGCACTCATTGCAAAGCAAAAAACCGTTTCTAGAAAAATATCCTTTCAGCAATTCTATAGGTATAGATTCTTGATGTGTTTCACACACAAAACTCACAGCCTTTCTCCATTTGAATCTAGCCAACAGTGAGGATCTGGAGCAAAAAAATCTCCAAAACTTCCATATGCTACACCTCTACATCCACCGCATTTCTCCACATAAATACACTGTACACATGGTTCAGAATATTTCTGTCGATTATTTAGCTCTTCAAGAATTGGGCTATTTAGCCAAATCGTAGAAAAGCTGTTTTCTCGGATATTCCCAATCGGAATGTCCAAGAGAACACATGGAAGAATATCACCATTTGCTTTGATGCAGCAAACACCATTGCCTGCCTGACATCCTGTAAAGTATGGCAAATCAAAAAGCGAATCATCCAAAAGGATCTGCTGCGCCTCATGTGTGTAGAAATTCATCTTATTTCCAAATTTTATTTTTTTCCTTCCAGATATGCATTATTTGCTTCCATGCAATAGGCGGGATATCTAATTCTACTGAACCTCTTCCAACAGGAACAAATTGTGATAGATTGAAACAAGAAACGCCTAATTGTAGGCACAACTCAATGACTCCCTCCAATTCTTGGCGTAAAGCCAATCGTTGTTGAAATCTTTTTGCTGACACACTCTTTTATAGCTTCAATTGCTCGCGCGTAGCAGCCCTCTACACCACGAAATGCATCATGGTATTCAGGTAAAATGTGATCAATACTGACTAACACACTCTTTACATTTTTCTCCTTTAGCATGGAAATTGCTTCAGAAGTAAGCGCCATAAAACATGCCGGAGATGAGGCCAAGCGCCGCGATGTCCGAGGAAAGCTGCGGCACGCCGGCGGCACGCGCCATGGCGGCGTTTTTGCGCATCGCCGCGAGATACACGCAGAGATACGCGCCCGCGCTGTCGCCGCAGAGGAAGAGCCTGGAAGCGTCCCCGCCAAAGTCCGGGGCGAGCGCGGCGGCGCGCTCAACGCCCGCAGTCAGAGCGCGGAACACCGTGAAGATATCCACATCCGGCACGAGCGGGTATTCAAGACAGAATACGACAAATCCGCGGCGGCACATGTCCGCACAGAAGAGACGGTTTACCTCCTTCTTCCCGAGCAGAAACCCGCCGCCGTGGATGTTCACGAGCACCGGCAGGACTTCCTTTGCCTCGCGCGGGCGGAATATGTCCATCCGGTGACAGGGCCGGCCATCGCCCATGTAGTCCACGTCCGCCGTGAGGAGCACGTCCTCCGGGAACGGATTTGCCGCGTCGTGCCGCGCGAGAAAGCTCTCGAGCTGCTGCTCCTGCTTCGCCGTCTGGGAGCGGATCATTTTTTCCGGCATATCTGCCGCCGCCTTTCGTGGGATTTTCCATGCCGTGATTATAACAGAAACCCGCCGCACACACAAGCGCACGGCGGGCAGGATTGCTTATTCAGGCAGTTTGATGCCGAGTTCCGCGGCGACCTCCTGCAGGGTGTCGAGCGCCGTTACGATCTGCTCCGGCTTGTGCTCGGAGATGACGCAGAAGCGCAGCCGCGCCTTGCCGCGCGGCACGGCGGGATAGACCGCCGAGGGCGCGAACACGCCGCGCTCCAAAAGCGCCATCGAGAGCGCGAAGGCGTCCTCGTCGCGCCCGACGAGGATCGGCAATATCGCCGTCTCGCCCGCAAGACAGGTGTTGAAATGACGCTTTTTCGCCTCCTCACGGAAGCAGCGGATGTTCCGGTGCAGGTTTTCCATGATGGAGGGATCCTCCTGCAAGAGGCGGATGGCTTCGAGCGTCGCCGCGGCGAGCGGGGGCGAAATGCCCACGGAGAACACGAACCCCGGCAGGTTGTAGCGCAGATACTCGATGAGCGCGCGGCTGCCCGCAAGGTATCCGCCGCAGGTGCCGAGACCCTTGGAGAGCGTGCCCATTTTCATGTCGATATCGTCCCCGGCAAGACCGAAGTATTCGTCCACGCCGCCGCCGGTCCTGCCGAGCACGCACGCCGAGTGCGCCTCGTCGATCATCAGGAAGCAGCCGTACTCCTTCTTGATGCGCACAAGCTCCGGCACGGGGGCAATGTCGCCGTCCATGCTGTACACGCCCTCGGCGACGATGAGCACCTTGGCGTACTTATCGCGGCAGGAGCGGAGAATGGTCTCGAGCGCGGCGGTGTCATTGTGCGGGAAGGGGCGGCTCTCGGCGTCGGAGAGGCGCGTGCCCTCGTGGATGGAATTGTGCGCGAGCGCGTCATAGATGATGAGATCGCCCTTGCCGCAGAAGTTGCCGACGATCGTCACGTTCGTGGAATGCCCGCCGACGAGAACAACGGCGTCCTCGGTATGCTTCCACGCGGCGATGGCATTTTCCAGCTTTTTGTGGATGGGCTTCTCGCCGCCGAGCAGACGGCTGGCCGAGGCGCTGCACCCGTAGTGCGCGGCGGCCTCCTGCGCTGCCTTGACCGTTTCCGGGCGGCCGGACATACCGGCGTAATTGTAGGAGCTGAAGTTCAAGATCTCGCGCCCGTCATGGAGCGAGGTATCGCGCAGCGGCGAATCATTGCAGAGAAAGTACGGGTTGCCGGTCTCGTCCGCCGTGCGCAGACGCTGCTGAAAAGCGGCGTATTCCGGTGTATCCTCAAAGCGCGTGATCGGCGTTACGGTCTTTTCCTCCTCCGGCGCGGCTTCCGGCGCGCCGCCCTGCTCGAGACGGAGCAGCAGGAGAGCGGCGTCCTCCACGCAGCGGCAGAGAGCGTATTCCTCCTCCGGCACGCGCTGCCCGCAGATCTCCTCGAGATGCACCGCGACATCAAGACTGTCGAGACTGTCGCCGCCGAGCTCGTCGAAGAAGTCGGCGGTGTCGGAGATGGTGTCGGTGCGGATCATCAGCGTCTGCGCGAACGTTTCGCGCACAAGCTCGCGCAGCGCGCAAAGGCGTTTGGCTTCCTGTTCGTTCATGGGAAAACTCCTTTCGGGGTGGTTTTATTCGGCGTACATTTTGCCGAGAATGGCGTTGGCCGCCGTTGAGGGCAGCAGCCGCATGAGAAAAATGACGAGCCGATAGACAAACCCGACGGTGCAGAACACCTTCCGGCTCTTTGAGAGCGCCGCGCGCCCCAGCGCCGCGCCGACGACCGAGGCAGAAACGCCGCCGCGCTCGTCCTTCTCCATTTTTGCAACGCTGCGCGAGATGCGCCCGCCGTAGGCGTCGTCCCCGGCAAAGCTGCGCGCGCGGGCGTCGGTAAAGCCGGTGCGGGTGTCGCCGGGCATCACGGCGCTGATACGGATGCCGTAGGGCCGCACTTCGTTGCCGACGGACATCGTAAACGAGTTTATTGCGGCCTTGGAAACGGAATAATAGGTCTGGAAGGGAATGGGAGTCACGGCGGCGACGGAGCTCGTGTTCACGATCCTTCCGCCGCGCTGCGCGCGCATCACGGGCAGCACGGCCTTTGTTGCGCGCACCATGCCCCAGAAATTGACCTCGAGCTGGCGCTTGGCCTCCTCCACCGACGTGAACTCCGCCGCGCCGGAAATGCCGAAACCGGCGTTATTGAGCAGTATATCGATGCGCCCCTCGGCGTCGAGCACCGACTGAACCGCCGCGGCGACGGACGCTTCGTCTGTCACGTCCGCCTTCACATGGTGAACGGACGCGCTGCCGCCGCTTTTTTCATGCCGGGAAAACTCGTACACCGTGCAGCCGTGCGCGGCAAGGTATTCCGCTGCCGCCGCGCCGATGCCGGAGCTGCCGCCGGTCACGATGGCGACCTGTCCCATGGCTGTGGCCTCCTTCTATGTTAATAGTTAAAAAAATTTATATAAAAAACTTGATACAAGTATACCGCCGTGAACCGTGCCTGTCAATAGGACAGAAGCGGCATATATGTACATTTTGACAAACGCGCGCCGGGGGCTTATGATATGCCTATCTCATAGAAAAGAGGAACTTTCCATGATCGAGTTTGACCGCCGTCAATTTGAAGAATATGCACGCGCCGTGTTCACGACCGACTCGCCCTCCGGCTGCACGGCCGATGCGATCGCGCTCATCAAAAGTTATGTGGAAGAGCTCGGCTATACGACGCATGTCCACAACAAGGGCACGCTCGAAGTGGATGTGCCGGGGCTGGATGCAGGCAAGACTGTGGCGACCTCCGCGCACGTCGATACGCTGGGGATGATGGTGCGCAGCGTGAAGAGCGGCGGAACGCTCGCCCTTACGAAGGTCGGCGGGCCGATCTGCCCGACGCTTGACGGCGAATACTGCACGGTGCTCACGCGCGGGGGCAGACGCTACAGCGGCACGATCCTCTCGCTCGCCCCGGCGGTGCACGTTTACCCGGACGCCGCGACAATAACGCGGGATGCGGACCATCTCGAGGTGCGGCTCGACGAGGAAGTGAAAAGCGCCGAGGATGTCAAGGCGCTCGGCATCGATAACGGCGATTTTGTGTTCATCGATCCGAAATTCACGATGACCGGATCGGGCTTTCTGAAGTCCCGGTTTATCGACGACAAGGCGAGCGCGGTGCTGCTCCTTCTTCTGCTGCGCTGGTGCAGCGAGAAAAAGGCGGCGTTCCGCCATCCGACGCGCATATACTTTGTTGTATACGAAGAGGTCGGCCACGGCGCCAGCGCGCTCGCGCGCGATATCGATGAATTTGTCACGGTGGATATGGGCTGCGTGGGGCTCGATCTTGCGGGCAGCGAATACGCCGTATCCATCTGCGCGAAGGACTCCGGCGGACCGTATGACTACGAGCTCACGAACCGGCTCATCGCGCTCGCAAAGAAGCATGAGCTGCCGTACACCGTGGATATCTTCCCGTTCTACGGCTCGGACGTCGGCGCTGCGTGGCACGCAGGCCTCGACTGCAAGGGCGCGCTCATCGGCAGCGGCGTCTGTGCGAGCCACGGTATGGAGCGCACGCACATAAAGGGGCTCGAGGCGACGCTCAAGCTTATGTATCTCTATCTCTGCGGCGAGGAATAAAAAGAGGGAGGGCTTCCGATGGAGGAGCTGGAAAGAAAACGTCTGCACTGGCAGAAGGTGACGGCGGTCGTATGCATACTGCTGCTCATCGTCGTAACGGCAAGCTCGGCGCTGGCCTTTGTCGGTGTGCGGCGGTACGCCCCGCGCATCGAGCACATCGTCTCGCGGCTCGACAGCGTGACGGCGGAGCTGGATGCGCTCGATGCGCAGCGGCTCGTCGATACCGTGAACGGCCTGACCGGGGAGCTTGAGAAGGCACAGCTTGCCGATACGCTCGACTCGCTGCGGACGATCTCCGCGCAGCTCGAAAAGGTGGACTGGGCCGCGCTCGAGCAGAGCACCGGCGACATGCTCGCGCAGGCGCAGAAGAGCCTTGCCGCCGCGGAGGAAGCGCTCACCGCCGTGAACGACGCCGCGGAAAAGCTCGATGTGGAAGGACTCAATACGGCGGTCACGGAGCTGCTCGCCGTCATGCAGCCGCTCGCGGAGTTTTTCGCGCGGTTTAAATGAGTGAACCAAAAGACACGCCGGGGCGTCTAAGTCTATACGGAGAAAACCCTCCAGTCACGGCTGCGCCGCGCCAGCTTCCCTGTTAGGGAGGCCAAGCGCGTTTGCAGTAAACCGGCTTGCCTCCCCTAACAGGGGAGGTGGCAAAACCGAAGGTTTTGACGGAAGGGTTCACCCTCTACGAAAGGAGAAAAAGAAAATGAAACGCTTTCTATCCCTGCTTCTGGCCGCCGTGCTGCTGCTCGCTCTTGCAGCCTGCGGCGGCAATGTGAAGGACGTGCAGACGAAGGCCGTCGCGTCCGAAATGTATACGCAAAACGACATTGACGCCGCCATCGACGTCATAAAAAAGGACTTTTCCCGCGATTGGAAGGGCTGCACGCTTACCGAGATCTCCTATGCCGGGGACGACGTGTCGCGCGAGCACCAGGACTGGGCCGACCGGAACAATGCCGACGAGGTGCTTGTCCTAACGTCCACCTTTGATGTGGACGAATCCGGCGCCAGCCCCTCGCTCAACCCGGGGCAGACCTACACGCGCTGGATGTGGATCCTTGTCCGCACGAACGGCGGCACGTGGCAGCACGTCGATCACGGGTATTAAGGCGAGAAAATAAAATGAGAGCCGGTTTTCCGCGGAAAACCGGCTCTCATTTCGTATGGGATACTATCAGTCGAACAGATGCACGAACGCCTTCTGCTCAGGCGTGAGCGTGGCGCTGCGATTCCAGATGAGGTGCGCCTTGGAGACAATCTCCGGGCTGTCGATGCGCTTCATGACGAGCGTGGGATCGGAGTTCTGGATCGCGGAGGTATACGGCGCGATCGCAACGCCGATGCCGGATGCCGCCCAGCTCAGCGAGGAGGCGATGTTGTCGTTCTGGCAGATGATGTTGGGGATAAAGCCCTGACGGCGGCAGGCGTTGGTGAAAAGATCGTAGTACCGCCGGTGGATGATGATGGGGGTGTCCTGCAGACTGGTGAGCGCCACGACCTGCGTATCGTCGGCGGGGAAGAAGTTCGGCTTGCCGATGGCGGTAAAGTAGTCCTGGCCGCCCTCGCCGAGCGCGGTATCGCGGATGGGACGGGAGCTGTAAGCGCCCACGTTGAACGGCTCGCGCACGATGCCGAAATCGACGGTGCCGTCGGCAAGCATATCGAGAATGCTCGTCGTGCTGCCCTCGTGGAGGACAAACTCCACGTGCGGATAGCGCTCCTTGAGCTTGAGGACCTTATCCGGCAGAACGCGGTTGCAGATCGAGGAGATGGTGCCGAGGTGGATGGTGTACCGCTCCTCCTCATTGGCCGACTGCATGAGCAGCAGTGTTTCGTTTACCTTGTCCATGATCTCGCGGGCGCGCTCGCGCAGGAGGATGCCCTTGGGCGTGATGATCATATTTTTCTTGTCACGGATGAAGAGCTGGCAGCCCAGCTCCTCCTCCAGCCCCTTGAGCTGAAGACTCAGCGGCGGCTGGGAAATGCGAAGGGAATTGGCGGCTTTGGTGATGCTGCCGTTTTCGGCGATGGCAAGAAAGTATTCGAGCTGCTTGAGCGTCATGGTAGGGCACTTCCTCTTTGTATATCGATATTATATGGATATCATATGAAAAATTCGATAAAAAGTCAAGAGCCAATACCCTTGACAACCCGATATTCCATATTATACTGGATTCAGAACCATTTCTAAGGGGAACAGGCTATGCTCGTAATGATAAAAGGCGCCGGAGACATTGCCTCCGGCATTGCGCTGCGGCTCTGGCGCGCGGGGATCAACGTTGTGATGACCGATCTTCCGAAGCCGTCGTCCATCCGCCGCACCGTCTGCTTTTCCGAGGCCGTATACCGCGGCGAAACGAAGGTCGAGGAGGTGCGCGCCCGGCTTGCCGCGAACGCTGCCGATGCGCTGCGGCTGCTTGAAGAGGACATCCTGCCGGTGATCGTCGATCCGAAGGCGGAGAGCGCGAAAGAGCTTCATCCGGATGTGATCGTGGATGCGATCCTCGCCAAGGAAAATCTCGGCACCGCCATCACCGACGCTCCGGGCGTCGTCGGCGTCGGCCCGGGCTTCACCGCTGGGACGGACTGCCACGCCGTTGTGGAGACGATGCGCGGCCACACGCTCGGCCGCGTGATCTGGTCGGGCAGCGCCGTCCCCAACACCGGTGTGCCGGGGAACATCGGCGGCTATACGATCGAGCGCGTGATGCACTCGCCCTGCGCGGGAGAGTTCCGCGCCCTGCGGCAGATCGGCGACACGGTCGAGGCGGGGGAGACTGTCGCCGCCGTCGGCGGCGAGCCGCTGTGCGCAAAGATCACCGGTACGCTCCGCGGCATACTGCCCGAAGGGTTTTATGTTCCGCGCAAGGGCTTTAAGAGCGCGGACGTCGATCCCCGCTGTCGGCTTTTCCACTGCTTTACCGCGTCCGACAAGGCGCTGGCTGTCGGCGGCGGCGTGCTCGAAGCGGTGCTGATGCTCACCTCCGCCGTCGGCACGGCGAGAAAACCGGAGAAACGAGGAGAAGATTATGGAAAATGAGATTCGCATGACAAAGCTCGCAAGCTGCGCCGGGTGCGGCGCGAAGGTCGGCGCGGGCACGCTCGCAAAGCTTCTGAAGGGCCTGCCCTCGGTGTATGACGAGCGGCTTCTCGTTGGCTACGACACGAGCGACGACGCCTGCGTTTATAAGATCTCGGACGAGCTCGTGCTCGTGGAGACGCTGGACTTCTTCCCGCCGATCGTGGACGATCCCTTCATGTTCGGCCAGATCGCCGCGGCCAACGCCATCAGCGATATTTACGCCATGGGCGCGCAGCCGAAGCTCGCGCTGAACATCATGGCCGTATCGCCACAGATGCCAGACGAGGCCGTGCGCGAGGTGCTGCGCGGCGGCTATACGAAGGCGGCGGAGGCCGGCGTCATCATCTCCGGCGGCCACACCATCCGCGATCCCGAACCGAAATACGGCCTTTCCGTGACGGGCTTTGCCCACCCGGATAAAATTCGTTTGAACTGCACGCCGCGCGCGGGCGACGTGCTCATTCTCACCAAAGCGCTCGGCACCGGCATCATCTCCACGGCAAACAAGGCCGACATGGTATCGGAGGAGACCTACGCCAAAGCCGTCGCGCAGATGGCGGAGCTCAACCGCGCCGGGAGCGAGATCGCCGGAAAGTACGAGGTGCACAGCATTACCGACGTGACCGGCTTCGGTCTCATGGGGCACACGGGCGAAATGGCGAACGGCGGGAACGTGACCGCCGTGATCGAAAGCGCGAACGTGCCGCTCCTGCCGGAGGTGCTCTCGCTTGCCGAGATCGGCATCCTCCCGGAGGGTATGTACCGCAACCGCAATTTTGCCGAGCCCTTCAGCGAGAGCGCGCCGAACGTCACGCGCGCGATGATGGACGTGCTCTTTGATCCCCAGACCTCCGGCGGACTGCTGCTCGCCGTGGCGGAAAAGGACGCGCCCGCGCTGCTCGCGGAGCTCACCGATAAGGTACCGCACGCCGCGCGCATCGGCTATGTGACCGAAAAGCAGGGCTGCGCCGTCCGGGTGGTATAAAAACTGCGCCGTCCAGGTGGTATAAAATATGTATTCGCTGCTGCTGGCACTTATCTATCTTGCGTTTATCAGCCTCGGTCTGCCGGATTCGCTGCTCGGCTCCGGCTGGCCGGTCATGCACGCGGAGCTCGGCGTTCCGGTGTCGTACATGGGCGTTGTGACCATGGTAATCTCCGGCGGGACGATCGCTTCGAGCCTTCTGTCGGATAAGCTCACGCGAAAGCTCGGCACCGGCGGCGTGACGGCCGCGAGCGTGCTCCTCACGGTGCTCGGACTCTTCGGTTTTTCTGTTTCCACAAAGTTCTGGATGCTGCTCGCCTTCGCCGTGCCGTACGGTCTCGGTGCGGGCGCGATCGACGCGGCGCTCAATAACTATGTGGCGCTGCATTATAAGGCGCGCCACATGAGCTGGCTGCACTGCTTCTGGGGCGTCGGCACGATCGTCAGCCCGTTTGTTATGAGCTGGGCGCTGACGCACCGGACATGGAACGACGGCTACCGCGCCGTGGCGCTCGTGCAGCTCTGTATCGCGGTGCTTCTGCTCGCGACGCTGCCTGTGTGGAAAAAAGCCGGCGGCAGCGCGCCGGAGGAAAAGCGGCGGAGCGTCGGCGTGCGCGGTGCGCTGAAAATAAAGGGCGTGCTGTATCTTCTCGCGGGCTTTTTCGGCTACTGCGCCGCGGAAGCCACGGCGATGCAGTGGGCAAGCACGTATTTTGTCGCGGTCAAGGGGCTTCCCACGGAGGACGCCGCGGGGTTGGCTGCGCTCTTTTATATCGGCATCACCGCGGGGCGGTTCGTGAGCGGCTTTGCCGCCGACCGTCTCGGCGACAGGAAAATGATCCGCCTTGGCACGGGCGTGCTTTTCTGCGGCATCGCGGCGCTCGCGCTCCCGATACATTCGCATACCGCCGCCATTGCCGCCTTTGTCGTGATGGGGCTCGGCTGCGCGCCGATCTATCCCTGCATCATCCACTCCACGCCCGCAAACTTCGGGGCGGAAAGCTCCGGCGCGATCATCGGCATACAGATGGCGGGCGCGTACGTCGGCTCGACGTTCGCGCCGCCGCTCTTCGGCCTGCTGGGCAGCGCGCTCGGCTTTTCGATCCTTCCGGCGTATCTTCTGGTGTTTGCCGTTTTCATGATCGCCATGACGGAGCTGACGTTCCGAACGGCGGAAAAGAATAGGAGCGATACGGGACCATGAAAGAAAACCGCAAGGCCTATGCTTCCCTGTGCAGCGCGATGCTGATCTTCGGCACGATCGCAATCTTCCGGCGGAATATCCCGTTTTCGTCGGGGCTGCTTGCGTTTTCCCGCGGGCTGCTCGGCGGCGTGTTTCTGCTGATCTTCGTCGCGGTAAAGCATCACCGGATGGAAAAGGTCGAAAAAAAGCAGCTGGCGCTGCTCATCCTTTCGGGCGCGATCATCGGCGTTGACTGGATCCTCCTTTTTGAAGCCTATAACTGCACCACCGTGGCGGTGGCGACGATGTGCTTTTACATGCAGCCGACGATCGTGATCCTGCTCTCGCCGGTCCTTTTCCGCGAAAAGCTCAGCGTGAAGAAGGGTCTCTGCGCGCTCGCGGCGATCCTCGGCATGGTGTTCGTCTCCGGCGTGGCGGAGGGCGCGCCGCCCGGCGCGCAGGACGCGAAGGGCATTGCCTTCGGTCTGGCCGCGGCGGTGCTCTATGCCGCGACCGTAATTATCAATAAGAAGATCGAGGTAGAGGACGCCTACGAAAAGACGATCGTCCAGCTTCTCTCCGCGGCGGCGGTGCTCATCCCGTATCTGCTGCTCACGGAGGATTTTTCCACGGTCGTGCTCGATGCGCGCACGGTCGTCCTTGTGCTCATCGTCGGCATCGTACACAGCGGTCTTGCGTACGCGCTGTACTTCGGGAATGTAAATAAGCTCCCCGCGCAGTCGGTGGCGGTGCTCAGCTACATTGACCCCGTCTCCTCCCTCTTTTTCTCGGCGCTGCTGCTGCACGAGCGGCTGACGGCGTTCGGCCTTCTCGGCGCGGTGCTGATCTTCGGCTCAGCGCTCGTGAGCGAGCTCGGCGGGAAGAAATTAGCGATGTGATCGGAAAACGTCTCCTTCTGATACAGGGTAAATCAGAAGGAGACGTTTTTTGATCCCGTTTTCGACGAATGCCGCTGAGAAATCAGACCGCCGAGACGTCGCAGACGATGCAGCCGCCTGGTTTTTGAAAAAGCGTTACGGAAAAAGTAACACGTTCCTACCACATGGAATTGCGCGTTCCTGTGCCGGATGTCAAACTGTAAACAGAGTACATGCAAACGGGAGGTGTTCTCTGTGAACAGCGTTTTTTACCACTATCTCAGCTTTGTCCTGACCGTGCTGCTTTCCGGCGCGCTGACGCTGACCATACTGGTGTTTCGCAAAACTGGTAACAGGGCCTATCAGCTGATGAGCGTGTATTTTGCCACGCTGCTGCTTGCAGAGCTTTTTGCCCGCGATGCGGAGATCCGAGGGATGATATATACGCTGCTGGCCAAAATCTTCCATGCTCCTTCGCTAATGACATCATTATGTTACAGCACTATGGTGATCGCGTTGGCGGAGCTGACGCGGTACTGCGGCGGCTGGAGCAAGCACTCGCTTACGATACTGTTCGCCACTTTCTTCCCGCTCTGGTTTTTTTGCGTTCTCATGCTGAAAAACCAATCGACGCTTACCGAATGGCTCTATATTCTGCCGTATCAGATGTATACGCTGGGGCTATCGCTTGCCCTGCTGCGGCGGCAGCGGCGCGCCGCCGCGCCCGGAGACATCAGAATGCGGCGGCTCCTGATCCTCACGGCGGTGTTCTCCGTGCTGATCTTTGCGGAGGACAGTGCAGTTGCGCTCTTCCCGGCGGCTGCGGCTCGACGTCTTTCCTATAGAAGTGTTACCGCAAATCTCCTGCAGGCTCTCTACGCGCTGCCCGCCATACGCTTCTCCGCCCAAGAGCTCCTTCAGAAAGAGGAACGCCCGGAACCGACCGTCGTTCCACCGCCTGCCGCGCCGGACACCGTCGGCGGATATGGCCGGAGCATTTCGCTGAGCGCCAGAGAGCAGGACGTGCTCGCGCTGCTGCTTCAGGGAAAGAACAACCGGGAAATCAGCGCGGAGCTTGGCATTTCGCAGGGGACGGTCAAGGCGCACACGCACAACATTTTCCAGAAGTCCGGCACCAAAAACCGCGACGGTCTGACAGAGGCTTTCTGCCGCCATGCGACAGGCGGCGGAACAGGAAAAAAGGGAAAGCGTGAAAACACCGTTACTGCGAGCGAAGCACATGGCGATTAATTCCCTGTCAGATGTCAGGGATCGGCACATCAAAGCATCAGATTCCAATACGATATAATGAGGATCCCCGGAGGAAGATGGCTCCGGGGATCCTCTGCTGAAAGGGTAGTTTGCGGCGATTCCGCAATGCAATAAGGAAAGAGGGGGAAAAGGTTATCCTTCGTAAACGATACGGCCGTCGGAAATAGTGTAGATCACGGGCACATCGGAGATGGCTTTGACATCGCAGGTGAGCAGATTGTCGCCGAGAACGACGAGGTCAGCCCGCTTGCCGACTTCGATCGTTCCCACTTGATTGTCAAAGAACGCAGCGTATGCGGCGTTGACGGTGTACATTTTGAGCATTTCGTACACGGTCGCGGCCTGTGCAGCGTTTCTGGTGTAGGTTTCAATATCATGATCCTCACCCGCATAGGGGGAGCACTGGGTCGCGCCCGCTTCTATGGCGTGCAGCGGGGCAAAGTCCAGCGTGACGGGGTAATCGTTGGAGCCGGTGATGATAACGCCCGCGTCAATCATATCGCGGATGTGGTATTCGCGCTGGAAGCGCTCAGCGCCGAACATCTGCTCCTCCAACGGGGAGAAGAACGGGTCATAGTAGAACCACAGCGGCTGCATCGCAGCGATGACCTTATACTCTGCCATACGGTCAACATCCTCGTCCGTCAGGAGGTTGACGTGGGCGATCTTGTTGCGCACGTCGGGATTGCCATTGACCTTTGCGGAGTTTTCATAGGCGTCCATCGCGATTTTCACGGAGGCGTCGCCCATACAGTGGGTCTGCACGGTGTATCCGGCAGCGTTGACGGCGGTGATGAACTCCTTCAGTTCCTCCGGCGACGCGGCGGGCGAGCTTACGTAGTCGGCATCCATACCGGCAGCCTCATCGTATGGCTCAAGCAGATAGGAGCTTTTGCCCTCCGGCACACCGTCCACCGTAAATTTTACCTGCCGCACGTTCAGGAAATCCGAGGCATATTTCTCATTTTCCCTGATGGTGTCTATCACGGTCTGCGCGCGCTCGGCGTTCAGCGGCGCAAAGAAAAAGAAGTTGCTGTTGATGCGGAGATTCAGTTCGCCCGCAGCTTCGAGGGTATGGAACACTTTCGTCTCGAAGCCAAGATCAAAGTTGTCAAGATTGCCGCCGCTGTCAATGCCCGTCAAACCGTAGCTGCTGGCTTCCGACTGAAAAGCCTTGAAGGCTTCGGCATACTGCTCCTCTGTATAGTTGAAGCTGGGCAGATCGCCGAGTATCGTGTTGCAGTCCGAGAAGTATCCGGTAAGCTCTCCGGCAGAGTCCTTATAGATAACGCCCTTGGGCGGGTTGGGGGTATCCTTTGTGATGCCGCACATTTCAATGGCGCAGGTGTTGAGCAGCGCGCCATGCGTGGAAACGTCCGTGCATTTGATGGGCTTGTCTGCACATATCTCGTCAAGCCATGAGTTTTCGGGGATGCTGTCCGGGAACGCCTTCAGGTCAAATGCCTCAATGAGGTAAATATCATAGTCGGGATGGCTGTCCACGAACTCCTTCGCTGCGGTCTTATAGGCCTCCAGATCCGCGCCGTACTCCATGAGGCTGAGCACCGTCTCTCCGGTCAGATACGGGCCGGGGGCGTGAATGTGGCCGTCAATAAAGCCGGGGGTGACGTACTTTCCGGCAAGGTCAATGACATTGGTTCCCTCGCCGATGAAGTCCTTGACTCCTTCGGAGGTGCCGACATAGACGATCTCGCCGTTCTTCACGGCGACGGCCTCCGCGGTGTCGTCCTCGGACACCATGGTCTGGATCGTACCGTTTGTAAGAACAAGGTCGGCTGCGTCTGCCGCCGGTTCGGCGGAGGGCGCTTCCATAGGAGCTTCCGCTGCCGGGGCCTGCGCCATGCTTCCGCAGCCGGAGAGCAGCGCCAGCGCCATGGCCAACATCAGCAGCAGCGCAAGTGTGCGATCGCGTTTTTTCATTGGGGTCATTCCTTTCATCTTATCAAATTTCCGGGCGTTGTGCGTTGTCAGATGGCAGAAAAACGCTACCATACAGACCGCGCAGTTGAAAATAAACCCCTGCCGGACGTGCTTGAACCGCAGGAGTCTTTTCGGGGGTTAAAAGGATCTGATATCCCGTTAGACTGCCTATATTTGACGGAGAGCATTTTAACGTATTTCACAGAGCGATTGTGCGGTTTTTCCTAAACCGGTGTGGCGGATTATCTAAACTCACGGTTTTCAAAAAAGAACGGGGACGGCTCTCTCTGACGCAAAACGTTGCCAGAGAGAGTCGTCCCTGTTGAGAATACTAGAATAATTAAAACTCAGAATTAGAGATGCGCGGCTTTTCGTCTTCGAGGACGCAGAAGCGCCGCGTGTGACGCAGCACTCCGGTCACGGCGATCATGCCGCAGCCGAGCGCGAGCGCGCCCTCGCCGTGGAGCGAATAGAATACCGCGGCGCTCACGCCGTAGAGCGCGAACACGAGCATGCTGCGCAGCCGGTGCGGACGGATCTTTACGGCGACGGAGAAGAAGATGTAAAGCCCCGCCAGAAGGAGAAGCCCGCTGAGAGAAACGCCCGTGAGCGCGAGCGCGAGCATCGCGCCGAAGGCCGAAGCGATGCATTTACCGCCGTGAAAGCCGTTAAATACGCCGACGGCATGGCCGAGCACCGGCGCGGCGAGCGCGAGCGCAAACCAGACCGACTGCGTGTCGAGATGCTGTGCCGCGAGCGACACGGGGAGATACGCCTTGAGCATGTCGAGCGCGAGACACAAAAGACCCATCGGCACGCCGCACACGGCGAACACGTTCGCAGCGCCCGGATTTTTGTCGGTGCGCAGCGCGCACACATCCTTGCCCGTCAAAAGCTTCGGCAGCGCGCGGCTGAACATCACGCCGCCGAGCAGAAAGCCCCCGGCGATCAAAGCAAAGGTGAGAAGAGCTTCGTTTCCGGTCATGACAGCACGATCCTTTCCGCAATTTTATCGGCGGCGTTGGGCGCAATGGTGTTTCGCTGCGCCTCGCGCATGGCTTCGGCTCTCGCCTTGTCGCGCACGAGCGCGACGGCTTTTTCCGCAGCGTCGGCGGCGTTTTCCGCGCGCTCCGAAAGACCGTGGGAGGAGAAGAACGCGATGTTCGGCGCTTCGCACGCGGTATATACGAGAAGCTGCACGAGCGGGACCTGCGCCACCGCCGCCTCGGTGCTTGTAAGTCCGCCGGGCTTGGAGATCATCACGTCGGCGGCGTTCATGTACACGTTCACCTTTTTCGTAAACGTGACGATGCGGACGTGCTCGTTTCCGGCGTATTTCTCCTCGAGCGTCTGCTTAAGATCGCTGTTGCGCCCGACGAGGATATAGACCGTGAACGCTCCGCTGTGCCGCCGGAGGATCTCGTCGCAGATCGCGCCTGCGTTCCCGACGCCGATGCCGCCGCTCATAATGAGGAACACATCCTGATTTTGCGGTATGGCAAGATAGTTGCGCGCTGCGGCCTTTTCCATGTGATGCGCGAACTTTTCGTCCACCGGGATGCCGGTGACGATGATGCGATCCGACGGAATGCCCTTTTCCACAAGCTCGGCGCGCAGATCCTCGTGCGCGATGAAGTAGCCGTCCAGATCGGTCTCGGCGAGGAAGGGGATGCAGGTGTAGTCCGTCAGCACGCCGTAGCACGGCACGGTGAAATCTCCCGATTTCCGGATGGCGGTCAGCGTCTCCATCGGGTAGAGGTGCGTGCATACCACACGGTCGTACCCGTTCGTTTCGATGAATGCGCGCAGATTTGCGGCGTACCGGGCGTTTGCGTGGTAGACCGGCGAGGTGATGCCGGTCGAGCTGTAAATATCCCCGGCGCGGTAGAGCGCGTTGAATGCCGACGGCGCTTTTTTCATAATTGTCGTATATGCGCCGGATACGAAGCGCTCGGCGTACTTTCCCGCGAGCACGAGCGGGTCAAAGACATGGCTTTCGATGCCCCTTTGCGTCAGCGCCCCGGCGACGGCAGCTGCGGCGCTGTTGTGGCCCTCGCCCGTGTCGCAGCTCAAAATCAGAACTTTCACGGTTTTCTCTCCTCTGCTTGCTTTATGTAACGTCTGTGTATTATAATAAGGAGACCTCCGCGGCGCGGCAATGGACACGCCGGCGCGAAACCGTGGCGGAAGTCCCAGAGAAAACACCCGATGAGGATTACTACACATTTGGTAAAAAAGATGTGGAATCCGATCCTGTTCCCGAAAAGGAGGGCGTACGATGGAACCGGCAAACCGGAAGAGCGATCTTCGCGTCATAAAAACGAAGCGGGCGATCCACACGGCGTTCGCGGAGCTTTTGACCGAAAAGGACATGGACGATATCACCGTAACGGATATCGCCTCGCGTGCGATAATCAACCGTAAGACGTTTTACAACAACTACCGCGGTGTATACGAGCTTGTAGACGAGCTGGAAAACGAGGTCATCCGCACGTTTGATACGGCGATGCGGGAGATCGACTTTGTCGAGAACCCGTACGCGGTGTTCATGAAGCTCACGGAGATCATCAACAGCGATATGGATTTTTACGGCGCGCTGCTCCGGTCCAGCCGGAACGCGGGGTTAACACATAAGATCCGGCTGACGCTCCAGCAGAAGGCGCAGGAACGCTTTGAAAGCCGCATAGATCTGCCGCCGGAGCGTATCTCGGTGATGATGGACTACGCCGTTTCCGGCATGGTGGCGGTGTATCAGAGCTGGTTCAATTCCGAGCGCCGGCAGTCCATCGAGGAGATTTCCGATATCGCCAGCCGCATGTGCCTCACGGGGCTGCGCGGCGCGGCGGCGGACGCCCGGCTGAAGGAATGAGCGGAGGGAATACCATGACAAACGCAAAAGAAAAAAAGAAGATCGTCCTCTGGCTGATCGTACTGGCAATACTCGCCGCGGCGGCATTCACGGTCACGGCCATTGTGCGCCATAACCAGCGCCCGGCGTGGGACGGCGGCTACAGCGTCCACATCAGCGAGGTCATGACCGATAATAAAATCTGCCCGAACGGCGAGGGTGTCCTCTGCGACTGGATCGAGATCGAAAACACGTCCTCGAAGGACTTCTCCATCGGCGGATACTATCTCTCTGACGAGACGGGCAAAGGCAAATACTGCTTCCCGGCGGGGACGGTCGTCCCGGCGCGGGGGTATCTCGTCGTGTGGTGCTCGCCGGACGAGGAAGGCGACTATGCGCCCTTCGCCCTGCGCAAGGCGGGCGGGGAGACGGTGTGCCTTATGAACGAAAACCGCACGGTGCTCGACAGCGCCGTTACCGCTGCGTGCCGGAGCGGGCAGTCGCTTGTCCGCGGCAGCGACGGCGCGCTCATTCCTGCCGATACGCCGACGCCCGGCTACCCGAACAACGAAGCGGGCGCAAAGGCGTGGCAGGAGGCGCTCGCGCAGCGCAGCGGCGGCACGCTTGAGCTCAGCGAGATCCAGTCCTCAAACACGCTCTATGCCGCGCCCGACGGGAATTTCTACGACTGGATCGAGGTACATAACCCCTCGGATTCGCCGGTATCTCTCTCCGGCTACAAGCTCTCGGACCGCACGAACAAAACGAAGTACGCCTTCCCGGACGAAATGCTCGGCGCGGGCGAATATAAGATCGTATGGTGCGCCCCCGGCGTGGAGGGCGCGGAATATGCGTCCTTTGCGCTGGCGAGCGCGGGCGGGGAAACGGTCGTGCTCACAGCGCCCTCCGGCGCGGAGAGCGAGAGCGTGGAGCTGCCGATGCTGGAGAAGAACACGGCCTATGCCAAGGAAAACGGCGAATGGACGGTGTCTCACCGCCCGACGCCGGGATATTCCAACGACGACGCGGGGTATGAGGCGTGGCTGCGCTCCGGCGGCTACGAAAACGACGAAATTTACATCACCGAGGTCATGGCGCAAAACCGCGGTACGCTCGCCGACAGCGATGGCGACCTCTCCGACTGGATCGAGATCGCAAACCTCGGCGAGACGAGCGTCGATCTTGCGGGCTGGTATCTCTCGGACGATCCGGACGTGCCGGACGAATGGAAGATCCCGTCGCTGACGCTTGCGCCGGGCGAGTATGCGGTGATCTTCGCCTCCGGCAAGAACCGCACTGAGGGCGAGCTGCACACGAGCTTCTCGCTCACCGACGGCGACACGGTCATTCTTTCCGCCGGAAACGGCGCGGAGATCCGCAGCGTGAAGATCGAGGCCGTGCCGGAGGGGTCCTCGCTCGCGATGCAGCCGGACGGCAGCTTTGCCGTGACCGACTTCCCGACGCCGGGGCTTGAAAATACCGCCGAGGGCTACGCCGACTTCTGCGATGCCGACACGCGCACCTCGCCGCTTCTGCTGTGGGAGATCGTCGTGTATGAGGCGGGTTCGCCCGACTGGGTGGAGCTCAAAAACGTGTCGGGTGAGACGATCGATCTTTCCGGATACACGATCTCGGATAAATTCAAGGAACCGGCGCTCGACACGCTGCCCACCGTGACGCTTGCGCCCGGTGAAAGCTATGTGTTCGAGTGCGAAAACGTGGGGCTGAGCGCGCAGCGCGACGAGCTCTATCTCTTCGATGCTTCCGGCGCGCTCTGCGACTGGGCGTTCCTGCGCGATATCCCGACCTGCGGCAGCTACGGCCGTCTAAACGGGGAGAACGGGTATTTCTATTTTGCGCAGAGCAGCCGCGGCGCGGACAACGGCACGGGGTACCGCATGGTGGCGGCAAAGCCCACGGTCGATATCGCCGCGGGCGTGTACGACGACGCCGAGAGCCTTACGCTGACGATCACCGGAGAAAACGTGCACTATACGCTCGACGGCAGCGACCCGACGGCGGACGATCCGGCCTATACCGCGCCCATCACGATCACGGAAACGACGATCGTCCGCGCCGCGAGCTTCCCGGCGGACGCGCTGCCGGGCAAAGCGGCGACATGGTCGTACTTCCTGCGCGAGAACAGCACGCTGCCCGTCGTCAGTCTCGTGACTGACCCGGACAATCTCACCGGCGCGCAGGGCATTTACTCCAACCACGAGCAGGCGTGGAGCGAGAAGTGGGAGCGCGAGGCGACCGTCGCCATGTACGAGGACGGCGGCGAGTTCTCCATCGACTGCGGCATCCGCATGCACGGCCGCACAAGCCGCCGCGTGAGCGAAAAGAAATCGTTCACGCTCAAATTCCGCGGCCGGTACGGCGGGGATCTCCATTATGACGTGTTCGGCGACGGCGTCGTGACGGACTTTTCCTCGCTGCTGCTGCGCGCGAGCGTGGAGGATACCTACACCTCCTACATGCGCGACGAGTTCTTCGCCCGCATCGCCATAGACTATACAGATGTCCCCGCGCAGAATTACCGGTATGTTTCGCTCTTCCTCAACGGCGAGTACTGGGGCATTTACGCCATCCGCGAGCACCACAGCGCGGAATACTTCGCCTCGCACAAGGGCGTGGACGCCGACACCGTCGATATGCAGACGGGCGAGTTTGAGGGCCAGACCGCGTGGAGCGAAATCTTGAACTACGCGCGCTACAACTCGCTGAGCACGCCGGAGGGCTGGGCGTACATCCAGGAGCATGTGGACATCCCGGAGATGATTGACTGGCTGATTCTCGAGTGCTGGTCGGGCGATATCGACGTATACGAAAACGTCCGCTTCTACGCGAGCCCCGAGTACGAAAACGGGAAGTACATTTACGGTCTCGCGGACATGGATCTCACGATGATGGGCATGGACTCGATGAGCGTCGGCTTCAACGACTTCCAGCTCCACGGCATCATTCCCTCGGCGCTGCGTTACAACGAAGAGTTCCGCGATATGTTCCTGACGCGTCTCGGCGAAATGCTGCGCGGCCCGCTCTCGGACGAGAACGCGCAGAAAACGCTTGACGAGCTGCGCGCGATCGTCGAGCCGGAGAGCGCGCGCGATCTCGCCCGCTGGGGCAAGTCGTCCACGTTGTTTGCCACGCAGATGGCGAATCTCCGCGGCTTCGTCTCCGGCCGCGCCGCGCGGATGCAGAACGAGGCCATCGCCTTCTTCGGCGTCTCCGCCGAGGATGCCGCCGAATACTTCGGATAAAAGCGAAAAGTATCCTGCCGCGATGAAGAACCGCACCCCATTCCTTAGTACAAGTATTTTATCATACTTGTCTAACAAATGGGGTGCGGTTTACAGATGAGGGAGCTTGTTGCTGCTTATTCGTGGTCAAAAATGGTCTTGCCCTCGAGCAGGGGGCCGAATGTTTCTTTCCAGGTGCGGTGCGGCTCGCTCGCGTCGTAGAGCGGGAGCGCGGCGGCGTCCATGTCCATGCAGATCATAAGATCAAACCGGTTCGGCCGCTCGGAGCAGGAGGGGAATATGTCCACGCCGTGGACGCCCTCGATCGTGAGCGTCCGGGCGAAGATCGCCTCGATCTCCGGCAGATACTCCCGCCACGGCGTTCCGGGGCGGAATTTGGAAATGATGTAGTGCTTCATTCCAGAATATACCCCCTTCCCGGTACGGTGACGCCAAAGCATTCAACGGCTTCTTCTCCGCGGTTGACAAGCGCGAGCACAGAGCCGCTTTCGTCAAACCGGCGGCAGCCGAGTACGTTCTCGCCGAAGAACAGCATTTCGCACTCGCCCCGCCGCAGCAGCGGCGTTTCCTGATACATGGCGGTGAGACTCCGGACAAAATCCGTGAGCGGGGCGTTGCCCTTGCCCCACGGGAAGCTCCCGCGGTTATAGGGGTCCGTGCCGCCGGTCATGCCGGCCTCATCGCCGTAGTAAATGCTCGGCACGCCCGGCAGAGCAAACTGGAGGAACATCGCCATTTTCAGCGCGTTCACATCGCCGCCGAGCACCGTGAGCACGCGGGCGCGGTCGTGGCTGCCGATGAGATTGAGCGCGGCATAGAGATTCTCCTTCGGGTAATGCTCCTGGATCGTCCAGAACGCGTCGCAGGCGGCCTGCGCATGGATCTTGCCCAGCAGGAAGTCGAGCACTGCGGTGCGGAACGGATAGTGCATCGTCGCGTCCAGCTCGCTGCCGAGGAAATACTCGCGCAGCGCGCCGTAGCTCACCTTGTTGGAAGCGTCCTCCCAAACCTCGCCGAGAAGGAGAGAATCTTCTTTCTCTTCCTTCATCGCCGCGCGGATGTCGCGGATGAGGCTGTCCGGCAGCTCGTCGGCAACGTCCAGCCGCCAGCCGGAAGCGCCGCGCCGCAGCCAGCGGCGCACCACGCCGTCCTCGCCGCAGAGGAATTCCCGGAACGAGGGATCGTTTTCCTCCACGTTCGGGAGATCGGGCACGTCCCACCAGCATTCGTAGCCGTGGCGGTACTGATCGCCGAAGCGGAACCAGGAGCGGTATTTTTCCGCCGTGCCGTAGTTGCCGAACTTGTCAAAGTACACGCTGTCCGCGCCGGTGTGGTTGAATACGCCGTCGAGCACGATGCGGATGCCGCGCTTCCGTGCGGCTTCGCAGAGCGATTCAAAATCCTTTTTCCTGCCGAGCAGCGGATCGACGCGGGTATAGTCCGCCGTGTCGTACCGGTGGTTGCTTGCCGCCTCAAAGATCGGGTTCAGGTACAAAACCGTGACGCCGAGCGAGGCGAGATACGGCAACTTTTCCTCAATGCCCCGGAGCGTTCCGCCCCAGAACGGCCACGAGGATACGTCCCCGTTTTCCGCGCGGGGATAGAACACCGGCGTATCCCAGTCGCGCACGAGAAAGCGGTGCGTGCCGCGGCGCGCCTCCGGCTCGCGCGGCGTCCAATCGCGCTCACGGGCAAAGCGGTCCGGAAAGATTTGATAGACGACGCCGTCCTTCCACCAGTCGGGGACGGCGGCTTTTTTGTATACGGTGATCTGCCAGGCGCACGTCTCGTCGTCTCCGGTACGGAACGAGTACCAGAGCACGCACGGCGTTTCGGGCAGCGTCACCGTGACGGAAAACCGCCCGCCGCCCTCGGATGCCATGGGGAGGAGCGTATCCTCGCCCGTGAACGGGTGCAGCCGGAGCGTCATGTCCGCCGCGCCCGCCTTTTCCGCGGCGAGATATACCTCCGTGCTGGTCTCGGCGGCGCCGAACGGACGGCGGAAGGCGCTGTTTCTGGATTCGTGTACGATCATGTGAAAAGACCTCGGTACAGCTTGCGGTATTCGAGCGCGCTCGCGCGCCAGGAGAAATCCTTCGCCATGCCCTGCGCGGCGAGATTGCCCCACGCGACGGGGCTTTCGGTGTACAGGCGGCACGCCTCCTGCGTGGTGAAAAGCAGCTCGTGGGCATTGAAATTCAGGAAACCGAAACCGGTGCCCTCGCCGGTGTAGCGGTTGTAGGGCTCAACGCTGTCGGCAAGTCCGCCGGTCTGCCGCACGACGGGCACGGTGCCGTAGCGCATGGAGATCATCTGGCTCAGGCCGCACGGCTCAAAGCGCGAGGGCATGAGGAAAATGTCCGCTCCGGCGTACATCCGGCGGGAAAGCGGCTCGGAAAAGCGGATCTGGGCGCTGAACCGGCCGGGGTGCCGGGCCTCCAGCGCGCGGTAGTAGTCCTCATACGCCCGGTCGCCCGTGCCGAGCACGGCGATCTGCGCGCAGGAGAGCATTTCCTCCGCCACGGCGTTGAGAAGATCGAAGCCCTTCTGCTCCGTCAAACGGCTGACGCACACGCAAAGGGGAACTTCACTATCGACGGTGAGGCCGAGCTCCTCCTGCAGCGCCTTCTTGTTCGCCGCTTTGCCGTCGGGGTCGGTATAGTTGTGCACGAGCGCCTTGTCCTTCGCGGGATCGTAGGAAACGGTGTCGATGCCGTTTAAGATGCCGGAGAGAATGTCGTGCCGCCGCAGGAAGAGATCCTGCAGTCCCTCGCCGAAATACGGCGTGCAGATCTCCTTGGCGTACGTCGGGCTGACGGTCGTGACGCGGTCGGAGTAGCTGACAGCCCCGGCAAGATAATTGACGCACTTTCCGTCGTCCCGCAGAAGCTGATTGCGCGCCGCGGCCACGCCGTCCAGACCGAGAATATCGCTGAGGACGTGGGGGTTATACTGCCCCTGGAATTTGAGATTGTGGATCGTGAACACGGTGCGGATGTCGCTGTAGCCGGGGGCGTAGCGGTACTGCTCGCGCAGAAACACCGGCGCGAGCGCCGTGTGCCAGTCGTTGCAGTGGAGGATATTCGGGAAAAAGTCCGGCAGATACCGGCAGCATTCGCAGATGGCCTTGGCGAAGAACGCCATGCGCTCGCCGTCGTCAAAGTAGCCGTAAGCGCCGTCGCGCCCGAAGTAATATTCGTTATCGAGGAAATACCAAGTGACGCCGCCGCGCCGCAGCTCAAAGAGCCCGCAGTACTGGCTGCGCCAGCCGAGCGGGACATAGAACGAGCAGAGGAACTTCATCTTCTTCTGATACTCGGCGGGGATCTGCCGGAGCTTCGGCAGCACGACGCGCATCTCGATCGTCGGGCACTGCACCGCGCCGGGGAGAGACGCCGCCACGTCGCCGAGACCGCCGGTCTTCATAAAGGGAGCGGCTTCAAACGCGGCAAAGAGAACGCGCAGCTTTTCCTTCATACAACGCCGCCTTTCGCCAGCACGCAGGGATGCTCCGCCGTGCCGCAGACGATCTTGTCCTCGGAAACGGTGACGTTTTTATCGCACACGACGTTTTCGAGCCGCGCGCCCGCCTTGACGACGCACTTTTCCATCAGCACGCAGTTTTTTACGACCGCGCCCTTTTCGATGCGGACGTTGCGGAAGCACACGCTGTTCTCCACGCTGCCCTCAACGATGCTGCCGGCGGTCATAACGGAGTTTTTCACCGCGGAGCCGGGGGCATAGAGCGCGGGCGGCGTGTCGTGCGCCTTGGTGCGGATGGGCCGGTCGGACTGGAAGAGCTCACGGCGGACGGAGCTATCGAGCAGATCAAGACTGGCGCGGAAATAGTCCTCCATACCGTCCATGAAGGCGACGTAGCCGTCAAAGGCGCAGCAGCCGACGGCGACCTCCGGCAGGACGTGGGCGAGGATGTCAAGAAAATCCATATAGTCGAGCGCGGCATAGTCGCGCGCCATGCGGAGCAGGAACGACTTATCGGCGATGAAGCTGTCAAGCAGGAGGTTTTCGCCCTCGTCCGCGCGCCGGATGCCGGCGACGGTGTCGCCGTCGAGCGTGAGATAGCGCCCCGGGCGCTTCTCGCCCGGCTGCATTTTCTTATAGAGCAGCGTGACGGGCTTGCCCTCCAGCTCGTGCTTGGTGATCATCAGCTGATAGTCGATATTCGCCACGAGCGTGCCGGAGCTGACGAGGATATAGTCGCCGTCGCCCTGACGGAGATATTCCAGATTGTGCAGCAGATCGCGGAAGAGAAAACGGGCGTTCTCTTCGTGGAAGCCGAACACCGTGCCGGGCAGAATGTAAAGACCGCCCTCCTTGCGGGAGAGGTCCCACGGCTTGCCCGCGCCGACGTGATCCATGATGCTGCGGTAGAAATACGGCGTGACGAGTCCCACCGTCTGGATGCGGGAGTTCACCATGTTGCTCAAAGCAAAGTCGAGCAGGCGGTAGCGCCCGCCGAACGGGATGCTCGCTGCCGGGCGCACCTCGGTAACGGAGCCGAAGCCGGGAACGGAATAGTTGGTGGAAATAAGGCCGATCGTGCGGTTCATAATGTTCCCTCCCTTAAATTAAACGTCCACTTCCATCACGGCGTTTTCGCCGATGACGGTGATCTTGCCCGGCGCTCCGATGACCGCATCGGCGGCGATGGAGGCGTTTTCGTTGAGGATCGTGCGCTCAACGCACGCGCCCGCGCCGACGGTCGATTCCGGAAGCAGGATGGAGTCGCGCACCACCGCGCCCTTTTCCACCGTGACGCCGGGGGAGAGGATGGAATTGTATACCTCGCCATAGATCTCGCAGCCGTTGCAGATCATGCTGTGCTCCACGCGGCCATCCCCGCCGATGAAGTGGGAGGGGTGCTCGTTGAAGTTGGAGAGGATGTGCATGCGCGTGTCGTGCAGACGGAACTCGGCGTTTTCGCCGAGCAGCTCCATCTGCGTGGAGTAGTAGCTCGGGATCGTGCCGACGTCCTTCCAGTAGCCGGAGAACTGATAGGCGAAGAGGTTTTTGCCCTGTCCGAGCAGCGTCGGGATGATGTTCTTGCCGAAGTCCTTGTCGCTTTCGGGATCGGCGTGGTCGGCGAGCAGCGCCGCGCGCAGCACCGGCCAGGTGAAAATGTAAATGCCCATGGAGGCGAGATTGCTCTCCGGCTGCTTCGGCTTTTCGGCAAAGCGCGTGATGCGCATGTCCTGATCGACGGACATGATGCCGAAGCGGCTGGCCTCCTCCCACGGCACGGTCTTGACCGCAACGGTGAGATCCGCGCCCATGAGCTTGTGGAAGTCGAGCATCAGGTTATAGTCCATCTGGTAGAGATGGTCGCCGGAGAGGATGATGACATACTCGGGGTCGTAGCCGTCGAGAAAGTCGATGTTGTGGTAAATCGCGTCGGCGGTGCCTTCATACCATTCGCCGCCGGTCTGCGTGGCATACGGCGGGAGAATGTGCACGCCGCCCCAGGCCGCGTCCAGATCCCATGCCGCGCCCGTGCCGAGATACCGGTTGAGCAGCGACGGCTTATACTGGATCAGCACGCCGACGGTGTCAATGCCGGAGTTGACGCAGTTGGAAAGGGAAAAATCGATCATGCGGTATTTCCCGCCGAACGAAACGGCGGGCTTGGCGATCTTCTCCGTCAGAACACCCAGACGGCTGCCCTGACCGCCCGCCAGGAGCATGGCTACGCATTCTTTTTTTCGCATGGACAAGTACCTCCCTAAGTATATCGTAATGGACTTAACAAACGGGGGAATGGGGGAAACCCCTCCGTCAAAAGCTGCGCTTTTGCCACCTCCCCTGTTAGGGGAGGCAAGTGGGTTTGGGGAAAACTATCTTGGCTCCCCTAACAGGGGAGCTGGCAGCGGCAAAGCCGCTGACTGAGGGGTTTGTTTGATTATCGGATCTTCCAGATATCGCTCACATACTCGGCGACGGCGCGGTCGCTGGAAAACCAGCCGGACTTGGCGATGTTCACGAGCGCCTTGCGCTGGAAGGAGAGATTGCCGGTCTCTCCGGCGAGGGCGTCCCACGCCGCGAGATACGGCGCAAAATCGCGCAGGACAAAGAACTCGTCGTTATATTTGAGCAGCGCGTCCTCAAGATCCCAGAACTTGCTGCCGAGCGAGCCGTCCGTGAGGTGGGCGAGCACGCGCGCGAGTACCGGATCGCTCTCGGCGCATTCGCGGGCGTTGTAGCCGCCCTGCGTGGTGAAGCGCTCGGTCTCCTCGCTCGTAAGGCCGAAGATCGAAATGTTCTCCGCGCCGACGCGCTCGAGAATTTCGACGTTCGCGCCGTCGAGCGTGCCGAGCGTCACGGCGCCGTTCATCATAAACTTCATGCAGCCGGTGCCGCTCGCTTCCTTTCCGGCGGTGGAGATCTGCTCGGAAATGTCGGCGGCGGGGTAGATGCGCTGCCCCATGGTGACGCCGAAGTTTTCCATGAACACGACCTTCATCCGGCGGCTCACCACCGGGTCGGCGTTCACAAGATCGGCCACGGCGCACACGAAGCGGATGCTCTCCTTGGCAAAGGCGTAGCTGTGCGCGGCTTTGCCGGCAAAAACGAACGTGCTCGCCGGGACCTTCGCGTAAGGATCGTCCTTGAGCCGGTCGTAGAGCGCGAGGATCTTAAAGGCGTTCAGGAGCTGACGCTTGTAGGCGTGGATGCGCTTGACCTGCACGTCGATGACGCCGTCCGGGTTGCACGCAATGCCGAAGTCGCGCGCGATATAATCGCAGAGGTTCTTTTTCGCCGCGAGCTTCACCTTGGCAAGCTCGCGCAGCGACTCGGTATCGTCCGCATAGGCGAGAAGCCCTTCGAGCTTTTCCGGCTGCTCGACCCAGCCGTCGCCGACGCGCTCGGCGATGTAGCGCGAGAGGCCGGGGTTCGACTGCAAAAGGAAGCGGCGGTGCGAAACGCCGTTCGTCTTATTGTTGAACTTCTCCGGGGAGATGACGTAAAAATCGCGCAGGACGGTGTTTTTCAAAATCTCCGTATGGAGCTTCGCCACGCCGTTCACCGAGTGGCCGCCGATCACGGAGAGATTCGCCATGCGCACGAAGCCGCCGCCGATGACGGCGGTCGCCTGCTGACGGTCGTGCCAGCCGGGAACGGACTGGTCAAAGCTCTCGCGCCAGCGGCGGTCGATCTCCTCGATGATCTGGAACTGGCGGGGCAGAAGAGAGCGCATGAGCGACACCGGCCACTTTTCGAGCGCTTCCGGCATGATGGTGTGGTTCGTGTAGGAGATCGTGCGGCAGGTGATGTCCCACGCTTCCTCCCACGAGAGACCCTCGCCGTCCATCAAAAGACGCATCAGCTCCGGCACGCAGAGCGCGGGATGGGTGTCGTTCGTGTGAATGGCGACGCGCTCGGGCAGCTTGTCCCAGGGAAGATGCGTGGCGCGGAACGTGCGCAGCATGCTTTGCAGCCCGGCGCAGACGAAGAAATATTCCTGCAGGAGACGCAGCTGCTGCCCGGCGGGGGTGTTATCGTCGGGGTAGAGAAGGCAGGTGATCGCCTCGGCGTCGTTGTTGGCCTTCTGCGCGCGGGAATAGTCTCCGGCGTTGAAGGCGTCGAGATCGAGCTGCTTGTGCACCGGGCCCGCGCGCCAGAGACGGAGATTGTTTACCGCGTGCGCGCCGTAGCCGAGGATGGGCACGTCGTAAGGCGTGGCGAGAACGCTGCGGTAATCGCGCAGCTCATACACCATGCGGCCGTTCTCCTCGCGCCGGTCCACGGTGCCGCCGAAGCGGACCTCCACGGCTTCGCTCGGCACCGCGGTCTCCCACGGGTAGCCGTCCGAGAGCCAGTCGTCCGGCTCCTCGGTCTGGCAGCCGGAGCGGATGCGCTGGCGGAAAAGACCGTAACGGTAGCGAAGGCCCATGCCGACGCACGGCACGTCCTCCGCCGCGAGCGAATCGAGATAGCACGCCGCGAGACGGCCCAGACCGCCGTTGCCGAGACCGGGGTCACGCTCGCATTCGAGCAGCGCGTCCAGATCCTCGCCGAGCTCGGCGAGAATGTCAGCGGTCATGTCACGGATGCCGAGCTGGATAAGATAGTTTTCAAGCAGCCGCCCGACGAGAAATTCCATCGAGAAGTAATAGACGATCTTTTCTCCGGCGGCGGCGCGGCGGCGCAGCGTTTCGGCGCGCACGCCCGAGCAGCATTCGCGGATCATCGCCGCGAGCGCGGTATAGCGCTCCATGCGTGAGCACTCGGCAAACGGCTTTGAGCAGGTCTCGGCGATGCTCTCCAGATATTCTCTCTTAAACTCTTCTCTTCCGGGCATGGGTCGTTTCTCCTATGTATTTGATGAGCGTTCCGCCGAGCGGCGGCACGGTGAGCACGAGCGACACATCGCGCCCGTGCGAGGGGATTTTCTTTGTATGCAGACGGCGCGGGTTCGTCTTTCCGCTGCCGCCGAAGCGCGTATCGTCTGAGGACAAAATCTCCTGCCACGCGCCCGCGAGCGGCACGCCGAGACGGAAACTCTCATGCGATTCGGGACGGAAGTTCAGCACGCACAGCACGGCGGAACCGTCCTTCGCTTTGCGGACAAACGAGAGGATGCCCTGCTCGTTGTTGTCCGCGTCGATCCAGTCAAAGCCGTCCCAGCTGTTGTCGATCTCCCAGAGCGCTTTTTCCGCGCGGTAAACATGGTTCAGCTCGCGGATGAACGCCTGCACGCCCGCGTGCGTCGCGTTCTGCAAAAGGAACCATTCAAGCTCTTCGTAATCGCGCCATTCGATGAACTGCGCGAACTCGTTGCCCATAAAGCTGAGCATCCCGCCGGGGTGGCACGCCGCATACAGCGGCAGCAGCCGCGCGCCCGCAAACTGCCGCCACCAGTCGCCCGGCATCCGCCCGATGAGCGAGCGCTTGCCGTGCACGACCTCGTCGTGGCTGAGCGGGAGAATGTAGTTCTCGCTGAAGGCGTACATCATCGAGAACGTCAGAAGGCCGTGATTGTATTTACGGCCGTCAAAGTCGATGGACATATACCGGAGCGTGTCGTTCATCCAGCCCATATCCCATTTATAATGGAAGCCGAGCCCGCCCTTCTCCGGCGGATACGTCACGAGCGGCCATGCCGAGCTCTCCTCGGCATACATCGCCGCGCCGGGGACGCGCTTGCCGATGACGGTGTTGAGCGTCTGCAAAAACGCCACCGCCGCGAGATCCTCCTCGCCGCCGCGCTCGTTATACTTTTTCCGCGCGGGATCGTCCACGCCGAAATTCAGGTAGAGCATGCTGCTCACGCCGTCCACGCGCAGCGCGTCGGCGTGGTACTCTTCCAGCCAGAAGAGCGCCGAGCTTATGAGGAACGAGCGCACCTCATTGCGGGCATAGTTGAATTTATAGGTGCCCCAGCCGGGCATGTCGCCGGATTCATAGAGCGCCGTGCCGTCAAACCGACCGAGACCGTGCGCGTCGCGGCAGAAATGCCCCGGCACCCAGTCGAGAATGACGCCGATCCCGGCGCGGTGGCACTCGTCGATGAGATGCATCAGCCCCTCCGGCTCGCCGAAGCGGGACGTGGCGGCGAAAAAGCCCGTCGCCTGATAGCCCCAGCTGCCGTCAAACGGATGCTCCGTCACGGGCAGAAGCTCGAGATGCGTGTAGCCCATGTCCCTGATGTACGGCACGAGCGAATCGGCGAGCTCATACCAGGTATAAAAGCTCCCGTCTGGATGCCGCCGCCACGAACCGGCGTGGACTTCATAAATATTCCGCGGCCCGCCGAGCGCGCGGCGGCCGGCCATCCATTTGCCGTCCGTCCAGTTATAGGAGAGCGTGTGGATGCGCGAGGCGGTGCCGGGGCGCACCTCGGCCGCGAGCGCGAAGGGATCGGCCTTCCATACAACGGAGCCGTCCGCGCCCTCGATAATGTACTTATAGAGCTGTCCGGCGCGCGCGCCCGGCACAAAGCCGCGCCATACGCCGAGATCGCCGCGGCTGAGCCAGTGCGCGCTGTCGCTCCACGAGCAGAAATCGCCCGTCACGCAAACGCTCCGCGCGTTCGGCGCCCATACGGAGAACGATACGCCGTTGGGCTCTGCGTGTGCGCCGAAGAGCTTCTGCGCGTCGAAATTCGTCCCGTCGATCCAAGCCTGTTCCGGGCGGTATGTATCCAAGGAGAAAGCCCCCCCTTTTTTTATACTTGTCTTATAATCGAAGTATAGCATACTCGACAGCCGCTGAAAAGAGTCTGTGAAAGATTTTACCGCGTTCCGGAGGCTGCGCCGAGCGTCAGGGGCGCGCGCTTCTGCCGGGCGGAAATGCGTGTGCCCTTGCTGATCGACGCTTTACAGAAAGCAAGAAATGTAGTATCGTATATGTGTGAAAATTTGTACTAAGGAGAGCAGCCCATGAGAAGAAGCACGAAACGCATGGCCGCCGCCATACTGATCGCGGCGCTCGGCATTCTTTCCGCGTGCGGCACGAGCGCCGCGCCGGAGACCACGCCCCTTCCCACGAGCGAGCCCACCGCCGTGCCGACGGCGGAGCCTACGCCGGAACCGACGGAAGCGCCCACGCCCACGCCGACCGCGACGCCGACGCCCACACCCGCCCCGACGGAAACGCCGGAGCCGACGGCGGAACCCACCCCGGCGGAGCCCACGCCCACGCCCGCCCCGCCCGTCCCGGCGGGAACGTACACCTATGTGGACGCGGACGGCGGCGAATGGAAGCTGGAGCTGCGCAACGACGGCCTTTTCACCATCACCGACCCGGACGGCAAGCCCCACACCGGCGAAGGCTGGTCCACCGCTGCGGACGGCTCCGTCCACTGCGGGCCGACGGACATCTACTTCGCTCCCTTCGCGTTCAACGGCGGCTGCAGCCGCTGGAAGATCTCCGGCAATACATGCACGCCGCTCGAGCGCGCCTGACCGAAGAAATATTACATCCCGGACGCCGGAAAACGCGCCCGAACGGGGGAGAGACCGCTATGTGTACAAAGGAAACCGCCGAAGAATTTCTCCGGCGACACAACATGTTCTATGAGCAGCAGCCCTTTGAGGATCTGACGGACGCCTACATCGCCGACATGCGTGCCGGTCTGCGCGGAGAGGCCTCTACGCTGATGATGCTGCCGTCGTTCCTTCCCGCGGCGAGCGCGCCGCGCACGGGCGAGAGCGTTCTCGTGCTCGATGCCGGCGGCACGAATCTGCGCGCCGGACGCGTCCGCTTTGACGAGGCGGGAAAGCCCGTTACGGAAGCGCTCCAAAAGCGCCGTATGCCCGGCACGCTCGGCAGGGACACAAGCGCGGAAGAGATGTTCCGCGCCTTTGCGGAGCTTGCTTTCACCGTTGCGCTCGACGCCGACCGCGCGTGCATCGCGTTCTCGTTCCCGTGCGAGTGCCTGCCGAATGGCGACGGACGCATCATCAGCATGGGCAAGGAATCGCGCGTCACCGGCGCGGAGGGAAAGCTCGTATGCGAGGGCATCGAAACGGCAATGCGCGCGCTCGGCGCGTCCGGCGCTCGCCGCTGGCGGCTCATCAACGACACCGTCGGCTCCATGCTCGGCGGCATGGCATCGTGCGACCGCTCGCGCTACGCCGACTTCATCGGCTTTATTCTCGGCACCGGCACGAACGCCTGCTGCCATGTGAAGGCGTGCGACGTCACGAAATCGCCCGAAACGGTGGCGATGGGCGGTGAAACGCTCGTCAATCTCGAATCCGGCTGCTTCGGCCGCGCGCTGCGCGGCACGGCGGACATCGCCGTGGACGAGGCCTCCGGGCTGCCCGGCGACCACCCGGCGGAAAAAATGATCTCCGGGGCATACTACCGTCTGCTGCTGCGCGAAACGCTGCTCCTTGCGGCAAAGGAAGGATTTCTCTCGGCGAAGAGCGGGGAGAATATCGCCGCGCTCTCCGTTACGAGCGCAATGGTGGACGCTTTTTGTCTTGACCCCATGGGCGGCAACGCCGTTGCCGAAGCGCTCGAAACGGAGAAGGACCGCCGCTTCGCTTCCGAGATCAACACGATGCTTCTCGAGCGCGCGGCGCGCATCGCCGCGGCGTGCCTGTGCGCCATTCTGCGCGAGCGCGGCTTCGGCGCGGGGAAGCTCACCGGCATCTGCGCGGACGGGACGATGCTCAAGCTCAACCCCGTGCTGCGTCCCCGGATGGAAGCGCTGATCGCGGAGTATACGAAACGGCACGGTCTCGGCGGCGCGGAATTCCTCTTCGCCGGCGATGCCACGCTCCTCGGCTGCGCCTGGGCAGCGCTGGCGTAAACAAAAGAAAGGCTCCCTGTACTGTAAAGGCAAGCGTCAAACCCACAGGGCTTGACGGAGAAACCGTCCCTTCCCGCGGGCGGAGCAGAGCCCCGCCCCTACGGGCACGATTTGGACCTTCTTGTAGGGGCGGGGCTCTGCCTCGCCCGCCAGGGAGAGTTTACCCCTGTTAGGGGAGCCGAGACAGTTATCCGCAAATCCGCTTGCCTCCCCTGACAGGGGAGGCGGCAAAAACGAAGTTTTTGACGGAGGGGTTTCCCCCTCGCGAAACCAAGGACAACACCATGAAAAACTACCGAAAACCCCGTCAGGAAGAAAATACCTCCCGCCGCGCGCGGCGCGCTTCGCAGAAGAAGGTCATGCTCGCGGGCTGGATATTCCTCGGCGTGATGCTCATCGCCGCGGTCGCCGCCATCATTCTGCTGCTTCCCGGACGGGACAAGACCCCCGACACGGAGGACCGGCCCCTGTCCGCGCCGCAGCTTGACCCCGGCGCGGGCGGCAGCGCCTTTCAGACGGAGCAGACCGCCGCGCCCATCGAAACCGGCAAGACCGGCAGCGGGCGGCGCGTTTCCGTCAACCGGTTCGACTGCGATTACACCCCGCCCGATACCGTGACGCTCGGCGTTTTGAAGTCTGTGGATCTCACGGCGCTCGGCGAGACCGTGGCGGCGAACGTCGCCGCAAACGGCTGGGGCAGCGTGACATATTCCGTTTCGGAAAACGGCTCGCTCCTTTTGCAGAACCCCAACGCCCCGGCGCTCACGCCGGACAATTACGATAAGCAGGAGGCGTTCCTTGCCTCTTCCCAGCCGGAAAACGCGGCGCGGACGTTTCTGGAGCACAGCGGTCTCATCGGCCTGCTGCGCAATTACGGGCTGGAGCTCGGCACGGCGGCGGAGAACGACAACGGCGTGATCACCTTCCGCGGCACGGGCGGCACCGCGCAGAGCGAGTGCAGCGTGCGCTTCAGTTTTCTTTATACCGGCGACTTCAACCAGGCGGTCCTCCGCGCGGTGTATCTCGACGGCGCCGCGGACGTACCGGCGCTTGCCATCAAAAAAGCGGCGTCGAATGCCGTCACATGGGACAGCGCCGACGACGGTACGGTCTCCGTGACCGCCGTGGAGCTTCGCAGCGTGCGCGGCCTGCCGTTTTACGCCTTCACCTGCTCGGACGGCTCGGTCGCCTACGCGCTCGCCTGCGACGAGAGCGCGCTCGACTCCGTATCCGGCGCGCGGGAAATTTATGAGGAGACCATGCGCGACGGCCTGCGCGAATACGTCGAGATCAGCGGCGCGGAGTGACCGCCGCGCCGGAGGAAAAACGTCCGCTTTTCGGCAGAATGACGGATTTCGTCCGTCCCAGTGAAACAATTTTCGCCACTGTACGGAAATGTTACACTCTTAGTGTAGAAAAACACACTACTGGATGATTTACTATTTTATGCTTTACTCGTTAAAATTAGTAAATCGAACCGGGGGTCTTTGTACATACTAACCACGCTCCGGTAAACGGGTTTACCGTGAGGGGAAAAATGTATGCGTGAGGACTACAGAGAACGATTCAGAATACTCGGTCTGCGGATCGCCTACTACCGCAAGATGCGCGGCATGACGCAGGAGCAGTTCGCCGAGGCGATCGGCCGGAGCGTGAGCTTTGTGAGCCAGATCGAGGCGAACAATGCCGCCGAGGTCAAGGGCGTGTCGCTCGAAACGCTCTTTCTCATGAGCGAAAAGCTCGGCATTTCCATGGCGCGGCTCTTTGAGGACTGAAGCGCCGGAAATACATAAAGTTTATTAACGCTTCCCGCGTTTAATAAAAAAGTTTGAAAATCCAATAAGGAGGAGAACAAACAATGAAGAAATTCCTTGCGCTGCTTCTTGCCGTTGTCATGGTGCTGAGCCTGGCCGCGTGCGGAAGCGAGGCTCCTGCCCCGGCTCCCACGGAAGCCCCGGCGGAACAGCCTGCTGAGACCCCGGCCGAGCAGCCGGCTGAAGAGCCGACCGCGGAGCCTGTCGAAGAGTACACCGGTCCGGACACTTACTCCATGATCGAAGCCTTCGACATCACCTCGCTGGACTACCTTTTCACGAACAAGTCCTCCAACGGTGACTACACCAACAACTTCATCGAAGGCCTGCTTACTCAGGATCCTCACGGTAAGCTCATTGCTGGTATGGCCACCGAGTGGAGCCACAACGACGATGCTTCCGAGTGGTACTTCACCATTCGTGACGACGCCGTTTGGTCCACCAGCGCCGGCGAAGAGTACGACGCCGTTACGGCTGAGGACTTCGTCACCGGCATGAAGCACGCCGCTGACTCCAAGAGCGAGACCCTCGGCCTCGTTGTCGACCTCATCGCCGGCCTGCGCGAGTACTCCGAAGGCACCGGCAAGTGGGAAGACGTCGGCGTTAAGGCGGATGGCAACAAGCTCACCTACACGCTCACCAAGCCCTGCGCCTACTTCGACGGCATGACCACCTACGGCGTCCTCTTCCCGGTCAACGCCGAGTTCCTCGAGTCCAAGGGCTCCGACTTCGGCGCCGTTGAACCCGACTCCATCCTCTACAACGGCTGCTACATCCTGTCCTCCCTCGTTCCGTCGCAGGAAGTGCGCTTCGACGCCAACCCCAACTACTACGACGCGAAGAACGTTTTCGTTCAGCACGTTGTCGTGACCTACTCCGACGGTAAGGACCCCGCCCAGAACTTCAACATGTTCGTGAACGGCGAAGTCACCTCCACCAGCGTCAACCAGTCCCTGCCCGAGGTCAAGGCGAAGGCCGACGAGCTCTTTGCTGACAACCAGTACAAGAGCATGACCACCTCCACCTCCTTCTGGGGCGCCTTCAACTGGGATCGCCAGAGCTATGCTCTGTACAACGATCCCTCCGTCGCCACCACCAGCAAGACCGACGCCCAGAAGGCCGACACCAAGGCCGCCATTCTGAACGCTGACTTCCGCCGCGCCGTTTACGCCGCCTTCTCCGCGCACGCCTACGAGGCGATTGCCCGCGGCGAGGAGCTCGCAGACGACGTTATCCGCAACACCCTCGTTCCTTACACCTTCGTTGTGACCTCCGACGGCCACAACTACGGCTCTCTCGTTGAGAAGTACGTTTCCGAAATGCTTCCCGAGTATGAAGGCATCGACCTGACCGACGGCCACGACGCCTGGTATAACCCCGAGCTCGCCAAGACCTTTGCCGAGCGCGCCAAGGAAGAGCTGGGCGACAGCGTCTCCGAGTGGCCCGTTCACATCGATATTCCTGTCGACGGCGCCAACGAGAACTTCAAGAACATGGCTCTTGCCATGCAGAAGTCCATTGAGGACGCCATCGGCGAATATGTGAAGGTCGACCTCCAGTTCCTGGAGCCGCGCTCTGCGTTCCTTTCCACCCACTACAGCATGCCGACCGGCGTGGACAACTCCACCGACCTCGCATTCAGCGCCGGCTGGGGTCCCGACTACGGCGATCCTCTGACCTATCTGGCCTGCTTCAATGTCGAAAAGGGCGACATGCTCAACTACTCCGGCATTAACACCAAGGATCAGGATCAGTCCGAAGAGCAGGCGGAGCTTCTCAAGACCATCGGCCTTGATGAGATTCAGGCTGTTGCTGACGCGGCCGACGCCGCCGTCGGCGACGAGCGCATTGAGCTCTTCGCAAAGGCCGAGGCCATGCTGCTTAGCGGCGGCTTCCTCCGTCCGTTCAGCACCTCCGGCGGCTCTCTCGCCGTCAGCCGCGTGAAGCCCTTCACCGTCGCCTACAGCCTCTATGGTCAGGCCTCGTACAACGCCGTGCCGTACTTCAAGTACATGCAGCTCCTCGACGAGCCCGTGACTGCTGCCGAGTACAACGCTGCGAAGGAAGCCTGGCTCAAGGGTGAATAATCTCGCGCAAACACATACGCACAGCACTGACTAATTGAATAGGGAGAGCCGAGCGGCCTTGCTTCTCGGCTCTCTCTTGCATCGTTCGGCAGAGAGCCCCTGCCCTCTGCCGACCGGTACCTATTCTATTATTGTAAGGAACGGTACCCCTATGAAAAAAGGCTACATCTGGAGCCGCCTTTTGCGCTCGCTCCTCTCTGTCCTTATTATCATGCTCATCGTATTTACGATGGTCTATACGATGATCCCCCGTGACAACATCTTCTTTGAGGACAGCACATACCGCAAGCTCGGCGGCAAAGCCGACGATAAAACTGAATACATATACACCACGTGGAAAAGACTCGGCTATCTGGACTACGTCCGCATCAACGACTACTGCCTTAATCTCTATGAAGCCGGCAGCCCGGAAATGATCGCCGCTATCGAGCCGGATTCTCCGGAAAGCCAGGCTTTTGTGGAGCAGTATTCCGCGCAGGGCTACACCATCGCCAACTTCACGAAGAGCGGGCGTTACTATGCCTATAAGGACACACCCGTCATCAAGCGCATGGCGAACTGGCTCGCCCATCTGATCGTGATCGATACTCCCTGGTCTGTCAAGGATGAGACGAACCCGGATCTTGAGCGCAGCCTTCGCTTCGGCACGACGCCCACCGGCGGCGTGGCTCTCATCGGCAGCGGCACGACGCACAAGTACCTGCTGTATACCGACAGCCGTTTTCCGTGGATTCATCAGAACATTATCACGCTGAACTTCGGCACCTCTTATCCGACCTATCAGGGCCTGGACGTACTCCGCGTGCTTTTCCAGTCGCAGGGCACCGAGGTCAAGCGCCCTGTCACCTTTGAAACCGGTTATGAAGCCGAGTCCGGAATCATTTTCGGCTCGCTTAAGTATAAGTCCGTTCTTGACCGAATGGACATGAAGAAATTCACCGACCACTACGCAGCCTATGAAACGCAGAAGGGGCAGCCGTCCATGATCGGAACCTCGTTTATCATGGGCATCCTTGCCATGGCGCTTGCCTATATTCTCGGCCTGCCGTTCGGCGTTCTCATGGCGCGGAACAAGGATAAATTTGCCGATAAGCTCGGCATGGTGTACATCATCTTCATCATCGCCGTGCCCTCACTCGCGTACATCTATCTCTTCCGCTATCTCGGAACAACGCTCTTCAATCTGCCGTCGGTCTTTACGACCTATGGCCCCGGCGACGTGCGATCCTGGATTTTGCCCATCATCTCGCTGGCGCTGCCCTCCATCGCGAGCCTCATGCTCTGGACGCGCCGCTATGTTGTGGATCAGATGAGCGCCGACTATGTGAAGTTCGCCAAGGCCAAGGGCCTCAACCAGCGCGAGATTTTCAGCCGTCATATCTTCAAAAATGCTATCATCCCCATCGCGCAGGGCATCCCCGCGTCTCTTGCGGCCTGCATCACCGGCGCGATCATCACCGAGTCCATCTATTCCGTCGGCGGCATGGGCAAAATGCTGCCCAACGCCATCAATCAGTACAACAACATCATGATCGTTGCGCTTGCATTCATGTTCTCCTTGGTCTCGGTGCTGTCCGTGCTGGCGGGCGACATTGTTCTCACCAAGGTCGATCCGCGCATTTCGCTCAGTGAGAAGGCAGGGAGGTCGTAAAGATGAATACAGAAAACATCGATAAGAGCCTCTTTGAGTTTGCCGCCTTTGACGAGATGGAATCCGAGCACATCGCCGCGCCCCGGTATTCCTACTGGAAGTCCGTGTGGAGAACCTTCTTCCGGAACAAATTTACGGTAGCGGTTGCAGTGCTGCTGCTCGCGGTGATTGTGTTTGCGCTCATTCAGCCGACAAAGTCCGGCTACAGCCCGATCAACACGCCGAACATCAACAATGCCGAGATGAAGTTCCTGAAGCCGAGCGCCGAGCATATCTTCGGCACCGACCACGTCGGCAACGAGGTATTTGACGCTGTCTGGGCGGGCGCGAGAAACTCCATCATCATCTCCTTCGTCTGCACCGCCATTAATATGGTGGTCGGCGTCATTATCGGCGCGCTGTGGGGCTTCTCCAAGAAAATGGACAAGTGGATGATCGAGGTCTACAACGTCATCTCCAACGTCCCGTTCCTGCTGCTCGCCATGATCCTCTCCTATGTTCTCGGCGCCGGTATGCGCTCGCTCATCATCACGATGACGTGTACCGAGTGGATCTATGTTGCGTACTTCATCCGCACCCAGGTCATGATCATCCGTGACCGCGAGTACAACATGGCTTCCAAGTGCCTCGGCACCAGGACGTGGACGATGATCGTGAGAAACATCCTGCCGTACCTCATCTCCGTCATCATGACGTATGTGTCCCGGCAGATCCCCTCGCTCATCTCCTACGAGGTGTTCCTCTCCTACATGGGTCTCGGTCTCGGCACGACCAACGCGTCCCTCGGCCAGTCCATCTCGCTCTATACCTCTTATATGAACGGCTATCCGCACCTGTTCTGGATCCCCGTCGGCGTTCTGGCGTTTATCTCCATCTCCCTCTACATCGTGGGACAGAAGCTCGCCGACGCAGCCGATCCGCGCACGCATATGTGAGGGGGGGGCAGAGTAATGGCAGATAACAGAAACATCGTTCTGTCCGCAAAGGACATTGAAGTAAAATTCCGCGTCCGTGACAATTACCTCACGGCCATCCGCGGCGTGTCCCTCGACCTTTACGAGGGCGAAACGTTCGCCATCGTCGGCGAGTCCGGCTCCGGCAAGAGCGTTTTCACCAAGACGTTCACCGGCATGCTCGAGTCCAACGGCTCCATCACCAACGGCTCGGTCATGTTCGAGGGCAAGGACCTCACCAAGCTCAAGACCGATAAGGACTGGGAAGGCATCCGCGGCGCGAAGATCTCCACGATCTTCCAGGACCCGATGACGTCGCTGAACCCGATCCGCACGATCGGCTCGCAGATCACCGAGGTCATTGAAAAGCACCAGGGCATTTCCCGCGGCGACGCGAAGAAGCAGGCCATCGAGCTTATGGAGCGCGTCGGCATCCAGAACGCCGCCAACCGCTTCGACGAGTATCCGTTCCAGTATTCCGGCGGCATGCGCCAGCGTATCGTCATTGCGATCGCGCTCTCCTGCCACCCGAAGATCCTCATCTGCGACGAGCCGACGACCGCTCTGGACGTTACGATCCAGGCACAGATCATTGCGCTCATCCGCGATCTGCAGAAGGAGCTCAAGTTCACCACCATCTACATCACGCATGACCTCGGCGTTGTTGCGAACGTCGCCGACCGCGTCGGCGTTATGTACGGCGGCCAGATCATCGAGTACGGCAACGTGGAGGAAGTGTTCTTCGATCCGCGCCACCCGTACACCTGGGCGCTGCTCTCCAGCCTGCCGCAGCTCGGCATCAAGGGGCAGGAGCTCTACTACATCACCGGTACTCCGCCGTCTCTGTACAACCAGATCAAGGGCGACGCCTTTGCCCCGCGCAATGAGCACGCGCTGAAGATCGACTTTGAAATGGAGCCGCCGTTCTTCCCGGTGAGCGAAACGCACTATGCCAAAACGTGGCTTCTGGATCCCCGCGCGCCGAAGCTCGAAAAGCCGGAGATCATTCAGAATCTGCACGAGAAGATCAAGCAGATGACCGATAAGGGAGGTGCCTTCCATGTCGAATAATACCGCCGATAGAGAGGTCATCCTCTCGATCAGCCATGTGGACATCTCCTTTGACGTCGGAGGCAAAAAAAAATTCGTCGCCGTAAAAGACGCGAATTTCGACATTTATAAGGGTGAGACCTTCGCCCTCGTCGGCGAGTCCGGCTCCGGCAAAACAACGCTGGGCCGCGCCATCATGCGCATCAATCCGTGCAGCAACGGCGAGATCCTCTTTGAGGGCAAGCGCATTTCCGGCAAGATCTCCCGCGAGGAAGACCGCAACGTCGTCCGCAACATCCAGATGATCTTCCAGGACCCGGCGGCGTCGCTCAACGAGCGCGCCACCATCGAGTACTGCATCTCCGAGGGTCTGTACAACTTCCACCTTTATAAGGACGAGGCAGAGCGTATCGCCAAGGTCGATCAGGCGCTCAAGGACGTCGGCCTGCTGCCCGAGCACAAGTCCCGTTATCCGCACGAGTTCTCCGGCGGACAGCGTCAGCGCGTCGGCATTGCCCGCGCGATGATCATGGACCCGAAGCTGATCGTGGCGGACGAGCCGATTTCCGCGCTGGACGTTTCCATCCGCGCGCAGGTGCTCAACCTGATGAACAAGCTCAAGGCGGAAAAGAATCTCACGTACCTTTTCATCGCGCACGACCTTTCGGTCGTCCGGTTTATTGCCGACCGCATCGCCGTCATCCATCTCGGCGAGATCGTGGAGATCGCGGATTCCGAGACACTGTTCCAGTGCCCGCTGCATCCGTACACCATCTCCCTGCTCTCCGCCGTGCCGATGCCCGACCCGGTCGTTGAACGGACTCGCCGCGCCATCGTGTACGACCCCTCCAAGCTGGACCAGTCCGGCGCGCTGCGCTCCCTGCGCGAGATCCGCCCCGGGCACTTCGTCTTTGCCACGGACAAAGAGATGGAAAGCTACGAGAAGAAGCTCGCCGAGATCGAGAACGCAAAGAATCAGTAAAAGACGTAGGCGATAAAAAGCGCCGCCGCCATATATACGGCTCCAAGGAAGAGAGGATAGTTGAAAGACGCCTCTCTTCTTTCTTTCTGGTTCGCCTTGTACGCCTCAAAGGTCTGCTTCGGCGCATTGCCGCGCGCGCGGCGCATCACATAGCTGCTGATGTCAAAGTCGCCGTGGAGATAGAGCGAGTAGACAACCCCTGCGATGAGCAGGATCGCCGCGACGATCGTCAGGCAGTCGGTGAAAATGAGCAGCCGCTGCGACGAGGCCATGACCACGCGCGCAAGCGGATACAGAAGCGTTACGATAACGTGCGTGAGCAGCGTCTGCGGCTTGATGTTTTTGAAGCGTTTTTTCAGTTTCTTCATTGGGTATGCTCCCGAAAGCTTGAAAGATTTGTGTTCTTATATTTTACCAGAAAAAACCGCCCCGTCAATAAAAACGGCGCGGACCGGATGATGATATGAAAAGAGAAACGATGCCGGAGCTGAAGGCGCAGGCCCGCGAGGTCTGGCGTTTGAGCCTTCCGGCGATACTTACACAAATAACGACGATCGCCATGCAGTACATCGACTCTGCGATGGTCGGCGCGCTCGGCGCGAACGCCTCGGCGTCCATCGGTCTTGTATCGACGAGCACATGGCTGATCGGCGGCATCATCGGCGGCGTTTCGGCGGGATTTTCCGTGCAGGCGTCGCACCGCATCGGCGGCGGGGACGACCGCGGCGCGCGCACCGTTGTGCGGCACGGCCTTGTGACCGGAATGCTGATCGCGGCGATCCTTGCCGCGCTCGCCGCGCTTATCAGCGAGCCGCTCCCGCGCTGGCTCCACGGCGACGAGGCGATCCGCGCTGATGCGTGTGCGTATTTCCTGACGTTTGCGCTCATGGTGCCGTTCTCGCAGCTCAACTCGCTGTGCGCCTCGTTCCTGCAAAGCGCCGGAGACATGGTCTCGCCAAGCGTTCTGAATGCGGTAATGTGCGTGCTGGACGTTTTCTTCAACGCGCTCTTCATCCCGCGCTGCGGCGTTTTCGGCGCGGGTCTCGGCACGGCGAGCGCGTGCGCCGTGGTAAGCCTTCTCATGGCGGCGCAGTGCCTGCTGCGAAATTCGCATCTGCACATGCGCCGGAAGGAGAAGGACACCGTTCACAGCACGATACTGAAAAAGGCGTTCCGCATCGGGTTCCCTGTGGCATTGCAGGAGGTGTTCCTCTGCGCGGCGATGGTCGTGCAGACGCGCATCATCGCGCCGCTCGGCGCGGTGGCGGTCGCGGCGAACTCGTTCGCGGTCACGGCGGAGGGCTTCTGCTATATGCCGGGGTACGGTCTCGGCGCGGCGGCGGCAACGCTCGTCGGGCGGAGCGTCGGCGCGGGGGAGACAAGGCTCGCCCGCCAGCAGGGGAACATATGCACCGCGATGGGCGCGCTCTTTATGGCGGTGACGGCGGGGATCATGGCGCTGATCTGTCCGTGGGTATTCCGGCTACTGACGCCGGACGAGAGTGTGCGCGCGCTTGCCACGCAGGTGCTTCGCATCGCGCTGCTCGCCGAGCCGCTCTACGGCGTTTCCATCGTCGCGGCGGGCGCGCTGCGCGGAACGGGCGATACGTTCGTGCCGAGCATTATGAATCTATGCAGCATCTGGATCGTGCGGCTGGGGCTTGCGCTCGTGCTCGTGCCGCAGATGGGACTGCGCGGCATGTGGATCGCTATGGCGATCGAGCTATGCGTGCGCGGACTTCTGATGCTCTTCCGGCAGCTTACAACGAAATATTACGAGAAATACAAAAAGGAACCGGTTTGAATTTACCGGTTCCTTGAGCTTGTCAAAAAAGTATTTTTGACAAGCTCTCAAACGAGACCCACTTCGTTGGGCTCTCGTTTGAAAAGGCTGCGGCTCGCCGCAGCGCACTCGCTTACGCTCGCACGTTTGCGAGCCGAAAAGTATTTTCTCCGACGCACATGTCGCCGGAGAAAATGGTTAAAACTCTATTTGCGCCTGCGGGCGCAAACTCTGCGAGGCTTTTTCGACAAGCGGAAGGAACCGGTTTGAATTAACCGGTTCCTTTTTTTAACGAAAAGAAAATCTCGTCCAAAAGAGGTGTGAGGTTACGCGGGCGGAGCAGAGCCCCGCCCCTACGGGTACAATTTGGATCTTCTTGTAGGGGCGGGGCTCTGCTCCGCCCTATAAAATGATTTCCGAAATATCAGCAGGTAATACCGTAAATGTGCGGATGCATGTGCGAATACTGCGGCTCCTCCCACCAGCGCGGGCCGCCGTCCCAGTCTTCGAGAATGAACCGCTCGCCCCAGTCGTCGATGATGATCTGGTTGCCGTTCTCATCCACGCCGTTCGTGCCGCCGGGCATGTAGTACATCTCAAAGAAATCGCGCATCTCGTAGTAATACGGGTTGTACCGCCAGATGCCGCCGGACGGCTCGCAGCCGTCATAGAGGAAGAGCGTCGTGTCCGGCAGCGCGTTGGCGAGCTGCCGCCGCTGCGCGCCGGAAAGCGGGATGCTCGGGTACCAGAGAAGGTCGAGCTGCGTCATCTGCGAGAGCGTGTTCCAGACGTTGTCCGCCCGCACCTTCATATAGCTCAGATTGAGCGCCTTGAGCGCCGTGCACTCGAGCAGGGGAGAGAGGTCGGTCACGTTCGTCTGGAACATCTCAAGATACCGAAGCTCCTTGAGCTGCGCGAGCGGCGTAATATCCGTGATCGGGTTTTCCGCGATGATGAGATACGTCATGTGCGGCATATACTGCAGAAAGCTCAGATCAGTGATGTTCATGTGGCCGATGTCGAGCCCCTTGAGATCGGTGCAGTATTTCCAGCAGTCGATGTCGTCGTTCGTGAGATAGACCTTGTTGTCGCCCCACGCGGCGGCGATGAAGTACTGCGCATCGGTGCGCAGATAATAGTTTCCGAAATAGACCTTCCAGACGATGCGGATGTTCTCAAGTTTCTGATTGAGCGCGTCAAGCTGTTCATAGGAGAGATTCGTGTCGCACATATCGACCTGCGTGAGCTTCGGGAGCTCGGCAAACGCGGCCTCGAGCGCGGACACGTCGGCGATGGAATAGTTATTGAGATCGATAAACTCGGTGTTCCACTCGAACGTCTGCCCCTCGACCGAAACCGTCCACCCTGCGGAAAGATCTTCGTGCTGTTCCACAAAGGCAAGCCGGTCGGCCACCGGCGCGGTGCAGCCCGTGAGATCGACCGAGCGGAGACGCGGCAGCAGATCGAGCGCCGAGGTGAGCTGCGCGAGCGTCGCGGCGTCCTCGCCGGCGAGAGAGAGCTCCGTGGTGATGTTGGAAACGGTCTGCGAGCCGATCTGCACATTCCAGAAAAAGCTGATGTTGGGGTAAGCCGAGACGAGCGAGTGCTGCTCGTCGATGGTAAAGACGGCGTCCGGCAGATTCACGGTGCGCATGGCGGGAAAATGCGCGAGCTGCGAGAGAAGCTCCATGGCCGTCGGCGCGGTGCCGGCAGCGGTGAGCTCCACGGCGTCGGAATCGAACCACTGCCCGCCGACGCAGAGACTGTAGCGCATTTCGCAGTTCGGAAGCTCCGCGCGGAGCGTTTCCATCGCGTCCGGCTGCGTACAGTGGTTCACGGTGAGCGAGCGGAGATTTTCGAAAAGCCGGAGATTCTCCCAGTCGTTCGGCAGATCCTCAAGCGTGAGCGACTCCGTGCCGCTCTCGTGCGGCTCGTCGTTGAGATACACGGAATAGAGCACGCGGCAGCCGGGGTGCTTGGCGCGGAATTCATCGAGCGCCTCGGCGGAAAGCTTGTTCTCACGCACATCCAGCTCCGTGAGCGCGGTGCACCTGTCGAGCGGGGTGAGATCGGTGAGCCCCGCGCCGCGCAGATCGAGCATTGCTGCGTTTACCGGGATGAACTGCTGCCCGAGCCGGACATACCGGCGCGAGAGGATGACCCCCGCCGCGGCGGCGAGCACGATGAGCGCCGCCGCGCAGATGACCAGCACGCGGGCGACGATTTTCGATTTGTCGTTCTTTTTTTCCTGCATCGGAAGTCCTCCGGGAATCAATAACCCCAGTATTTTTTGTGGACGGCGGCGAGCTCGTCCTCGGTCATGCGCTCTACGGTGTCGCCCTTGATGTCCATATAATACATGTGAAACGCGTCGCGCATGTCGTAATAATCCTCGTCATAGCGCCAGGTGCCGCCGGTGGATTCGTCGCCGGGCGAGCACCAGACCTCGGTGTTCGGGAGCGCCTCCCGGAGCGCTTTGACCTGCGCGTCGCTCATGTACGTTCCGGTGCACCAGAGCCGCCGCAGCCACGTCATCTGCGAGAGCGTTTCAAAAAGCGCGTCCGGCGGCGTGCTGATGTAGCATACGTTCAGATCGCGCAGCGCCGTGCAGCCGAGCAGCGGCGTCGGGTCCTGTACGGCGGTGTTGAAGAGCTCGAGCCATTCGAGCTCCTTGAGATTTTCGAGCGGCGAAATGTCGTAGACAAGATCGTCGGCCAGAATGAGATGGCGCAGGTGCGGCATGTTCGCCACGAACGGCACCGCGCTCAGATGGCAGTGGCCGAGATCGAGCGAGCGGATGCTGCGGAGATAGTACAGCCCGCGCGGCCCCTGCTGATGGACGTTCATCTTGAAGCCCGCGTCGGGATTCGTGATGAAATAGTCCGAGTCGGACGGGACGAAGAACACATAGATGCGGAGCGTCCACACGAACGTTACATCCGGAAACGCCTCCTGCAGTGCGCCCATCTCCTCATCGGTGAGACCGCAGTCGGTCATATCGACACGGCGAACGCGCGGCAGAGCGGGGAGCGCTTCGGATACCTCCGCGCCGGCGTCCTCGATCTTTATGCCGCGCAGGTCGATCGCCTCATCGTCCCAGCGGACGGTGACGCCGTAAAGCTCGACCGGCGCGGGCGTCGCGGTCGGGCGCGGCGTCGGCGTCGGTGCGGGAGATGCCGTCTCATTTACTATGACGGCGGCGGGGGCCGCTTCGTTCGCGCCGCACGCGCAAAGAATACAAAGCGCGGCTGCGGCAAAGAATAGTACAAGGCTTCGTTTCATTTTCTCACCCGGTGATAATGATCTGGTTGCCGTTTTCGTCCACGCCGTTCGTGCCGCCGGCCATGTAGTACATGCCGAAAGAGTCGCGCATTTCAAAGTAATGCGGGTGCTCGCGCCAGGTGCTGCCGGTCGGCTCGCCGTGCGCGGCGAGATACATTTCGGTGTCCGGCAGCGCCGTTTGCAGCTCTTCGAGCTGTTCGGCATTGAGATTGTTGCCGCAGTACCACAGCCGTTCGAGCTGCGGCATGTTGACAAGCGTTTCAAGGCATTTGGCGGGGCGGCAGTAGATATAGGAAATGTTCAGGTCGGTGAGCGCCTTGCAGTTTTGCAGCGGGGAGATATCCTCGCACTTCGTCCAGAACATTTCAAGGTAGGTGAGCTCCTGCAGCTCGCCGATGGGCGTGATGTCGTTCACGTCATTTTCGACGATGATGAGATACTTGAGATGCGGGACGTAGCGGAGAAAGTCCAGGCTCGTGATGTTTTTATGGCCGAGATCAAGCGCCTGCAGGTCGGGGCAGTATTTGAGCACTTCCAGTTCGTAGCTGTAGATGGGAAACTTGTTGCGCACGCGCGCGGCGATGAAGTTCGTATCGTCCGTGCGCAGGGAGAATTCGGAAAAGTATACGCGCCAGACGAACCGGACATTCTCATGCCGGTCGTTGAGCGCGGCCATATCCTCGTTGGATATGCCGCAGTCGCACAGCACGACCTTTTCAAGCAGCGGGAACTCGCCGAGCGCTTCCTCAATGACGGCTGCGCCGGAAAGTCCCATGCGTATGCCGCTGAAGTCCAGCTCGAGAGCGTCCGTCGAAACGGTCTTGCCGAAAAGCTCCAGCTCGTATACGGTAACGGCGCCGCTCGCGGAGCGGACGGCTTTGATCTGCTCTGCCGTCAGGCCGCAGCCGGTGAGGTCGATGCGCTCGAGGGCCGGGAAACGGAAAAGGTTATCGCAGAGCGTGTCCACGTCCTGCGCGGTGAGCGTCTGCCCGGCAAAGGAGAGCTCCTTTGCCGCGGAGGAAGCGGTCACGCCGAGCACTTCCACGTCCCAGCGGAAGGAAAGCGCCGGAAACGCCGCGGTGAGCGCATCCTGCATTTCATAGGATACCGCGCCGCCCGTAAAGGATACCCTGTAAAGCTCGGGAAGGAAGGGCAGCGTTTCCAGAAGCTCCGCAAGCGGCGTATCGGCGCGCAGCACGGCGCGCTGCGCGTCCATCGGCACGGCCTTGCCGCCGACGGTCACGAACGCGGTCAGATCAAGCGCCGGATAGGCGCTTCGCAGCGCGAGCAGCGCCTCATAATCCGCGCAGCCGGACGCATCGATGCTTTTCAAATTCGGAAAGCAGGCAAAGAGCGGGATGTCGTCCGCCGAGAGCGAAGAGAGGCTCAGACTTTCCGCGCTGCTCGGGCGGCTGCCGCCGGAGAGCGGCACATCCCAGAGAACGGTCTTATCGGGGTACTTCGCGGCGAGCGCTTCGGCTTCCTGCGCGGAGATATCCTCGCCGTGAAGATCGATCACGTCCGCCTTTCGGGCGATCAGCCGCCCGTCGGAGACGCTGTACGAGCAGAAAAACCATACGGCGGCAGCCGCGAGCAAGAGCACGAGCGCCGCGATGCCCCACCACATGCGGGTTTTGGAAGATCTCATCTCTTACAGATCCCACGGACGGAGCATATAGGGGTTGAAGCGCCGCTCGTATTCGAGCGAGGTGCTGCCCTCATGGCCGGGATAGACCTCGTAATCGCCGGGCAGGTCGCGCAGCTTTTCGAGCGAGTGGCCGAGATCGAGCGAGCTGCTGCCGGGGAAGTCGTACCGGCCGCAGGACATGCGGAAGAGCGTGTCGCCGGTGAAGAGACAGTCCTCGCAGCGGTAGGTGATGCCGCCGGGGGTGTGGCCGGGCGTTTCCAGCACGTCGAACGTGAGCGAGCCTGCCTCGATCACGTCGCCCTCGCGGACAAACACGGTATCGTCCGGCGGATCGAGCTCAAAATCCTCGTTGCCGAACATGCCGTTGCCGATGTCGGTCGTGAGATCGGCGTGGGACATATACACCGTTGCGCCGGTCGCGTCATAGACCTCCTCCAGCCCCATGCAGTGATCGAAATGGCCGTGCGTGAGCAGAATGGCGCGCACATGGAAATGGCAGCGCTCGATATAGTCGAGAATGAGATTGGAGTCCGCGCCGGGGTCGATGACGGCGGCGTCGAGCGTCGCCTCGTCCGCGACGATGTAGCAGTTGGTCTGCAGGTATCCGACTTCGATGGCTTTGATGAGCATGGTTCATTCCTCCTCGGTAATGGGTGCGCCGCGGCGCAGCGTCACGGCGTCGATCTCCTCACCGGTGGCGGCGCTGTACGCGCTCAGAGAGATCTCCTCCGGTGAAAAGTCAAAAAATACATAGCCCGGCTCGTGCTCGAGCCCTTCTGCGGTGAACGGGAAATCCGCGCTGCGGGAATCGTCATAGTATTTGAGCCCGGTGCCGGAGGGGAGCGTGATATAGATCCGCTCGCCCGGCTGCGCATAGAGAATGGAGGCGGTATCGGCTTCGGGCGCATCGCCGCCGAGCAGCGCTGTGCGGTTGTATTCGTGGTCGTGGCCGGAGATCACGAGATCGACGCCCAGCGCGTCCATCATCGGCTCAAGCGTATCGCGAAAGCCGATCACCGGCGCATCGTGCCCATGGACGCCGTTGCTGCGCAGACCGTAGTGGACAAGCAGAACCGTCCAGTTATGCTCCGGCGCGCTCTCTGCGACGGAGGTCATAAAATCCGTATGGTTCGGGAAATACCGGTCGCCGATCTGCACGCCGATGAACAGCACGCCCGCGCGCACAAACCAGTAATTGCCGGTACGAGCGTCCTGCCCGGCCATCGGCAGCCGCCGCCGCACGGCGTACAGCGAATCATGGTTGCCGGAAACGGGGGCGAGCAGAAAGCTCCGCAGCATCGGCACACCCTCGAAAAACATATCGAGCGAGTACTCCGGATAGTCGAGAATGTCGCCCGTGTGGACGATCATGTCGATCGGCTCGTGCGCGGCAGTGCTCTTTTCGAGTGCGCTCTCGAGCGTCGCTTCCAGAATCGCCGGATGGTATTCGTGCGCTCGCGCGGAATAGAGGTGTGTGTCCGAAACCGCAACGGCGCGCAGCCGGCCGGGCTCGTTCGTGCGGAAATGGTATACGGCGTCCGGCGTCCCGCCGGCCGTTACGACCGCATAGGCATACCGTGTTCCCGGCGCCACGGCGAGCTCCGCCGTATACTGCATCGCGTCGGCGGAAAAGCAGTCAATGTCGAGCTCCGAAGCCTCGGCGGCCGCGGCGGCGGGCTCGGACGGCAGCGAGCCGTCCGCTTCGGCGGGGCCGTAGAGAACGCACATGCCCTCGGCATGCCGCGCTCCGGTCCAGCATACGCGCACCGCCGTGTCGTCCTGCCCGGGAAGAAGATAGGGCGCGGCGAGAGAGACTGCCGTTTCCGGCGCCGTCACCGGCTCGGCGGTCGGTTCGGGCGTCGGCTCCGGTGTGGGAGAGAGCGTGGGGGAGGTCGTCGGTTCTATCGCCGCCGGTTCGGATGCGGCAGGCTCCGGCACGGAGGAGGAACAGCCCGAAAGAAGCAGCAGAGCGAGGAGAAGCGCGAGAAGACAGCGTTTCATTTTCACAGCTCCCTTGTGTCGAGCAGAATGGTGACGGGACCGTTGTTGACGGATTCTACAAGCATCTCCGCGCCGAACTCACCGGTCTCCACACGGAACCCGCTCTCGCGGCAGAGCGCGACCACGCGCTCATAGAGCGGGATGGCTGTCTCGGGCCGCGCCGCGGCGGTGAAGCCGGGGCGGCGCGACCGCGCGTCTGCCCAGAGCGTGAACTGGCTCACAATGAGGATCTCCGCGCCCGCGTCCGCGGGGCGGATGTTCATCTTTCCGTTTTCGTCGTCAAAGACGCGCAGCCCGCAGATGCGGTCGGCGATCTTCGCGGCTTCCTTTTCGGTATCGTCCACATGGACGCCGAGCAGCACGAGAAACCCTTTGCCGATCTCGCCGAGCACTTCGCCGGTTTCGGCGCGGGTTACGCGGGCGCTGTTGACTCTTGTTACGACGGCTCTCATAGATCCTTCCTCCGTTTATCCGTTGCCGCGTTCGATCTCGCGCACGCCGCCGAGCGTGCGGATCCTCGCCATGATAAGCCGCAGCGAGGCGAGATCGGGGACCTCGGTGGTGACATAGACAAGCGCGTTCCCCTCGGGGAGCGAGCGGGCGTTGAGCGAGCGCACCTTGGCGTTGAGCGCGTTGAGCACGGCGGCAATATCCAGAATGAGACCGTTGCGGTCGCGCGCGAGAATGCGCAACGTTGTGGTGTAAAGCCCTATCGTCTTATCGGCCCACGAAACATTCAGCCAGCGGCCTTCCTGTTCGCGCTTGCACAGACTGTTGAGATAATTCGGGCAGTCGGCGCGGTGGATGGAAACACCCTGCCCGCGCGTGATGAACCCGACGATCGGATCGCCCGGCACCGGCGTGCAGCAGCGGGAGAATTTGATGAGGCAATTGTCCATGCCCTCAACGAGAACGCCCTGCACCGCCTTGGTCTGCTGCGCGCTGTGGCGCTCGACGGCTTCGTTGATCCGTTCAAGCTCGCTTTTCTGGCTTTGCGCCTGCGCGCGGGCGGCGCGGGCGATCTCGTCCTTGAAGCGGTTGACCGCGCGTGTGCAGGTGATGCCGCCGTAGCCGATGGCGGCGTACATATCGTCGAGACTCGTGACGGAGAGCTTTTTGATGCATGTCTGCAAAAGATCGTCGTCCTCGAGATACGCCGTCGTAAGTCCCGCGCGGCGCAGCTCGCTTTCAAACATCTCCTTGCCGCGGACGATGTTCTCCTCGCGGCACTCCTTTTTGAGCCACTGGCGGATCTTGGAGCGGGCGGCGTTGGACTTGCAGAGCGTCATCCAGTCGCGGCTCGGCCCCGGCGCGGATTTGGACGTGATGATATCAACGATATCGCCGTTTTGCAGCGTATAGTCAAACGGCACGATGCGCCCGTTGACCTTTGCGCCGATCATCCGGTTGCCGACGGCGGAATGGATGCCGTAGGCAAAGTCGATTGGGCACGCGCCGGCGGGGAGGTTCACCACGTCGCCCTGCGGCGTGAATACGAACACCTCGTCGTTGAACATATCCATTTTGAGATTGTGAACGAAGTCCTGCGCGTCGGTGTCCTGCTGCGCTTCGAGCAGGCGGCGGATCCAGGCGAACTTCTCCTCATCTCCGGCGCGGACGCCTGCGCCGCCGGATTTGTACTTCCAGTGCGCGGCGATGCCGTATTCGCTGATGCGGTGCATCTCCCAGGTGCGGATCTGCACCTCGAACATGATGCCTTCCTCGCCGAGGACGGTCGTATGCACGCTCTGGTAGCCGTTGGGCTTGGGCGTGGCAATGTAGTCCTTGAAGCGGCCCGGCACGGGGCGGAACATGTCGTGGATGTGGCCGAGAACATTGTAGCAGTCGGGAATATCGTCCACGATGACGCGGAACGCGCAGAGATCGAAGATCTCGTCCAGACCGCGCTTCTGCGTATACATCTTGCGGTAAATGCTGTAGGTGTGCTTGATGCGGCTCTGCACCGTTGCGTGGATGCTGTACTCCGTGAGCCGGTCGGTGATCTTCTTTTTGACATCGGACATGAACTCGTTGAGCACGTCCGCCTTGCTGTCGAGGTAGGTGATGATCTCACGGTAGCCGTCCGGGTCGAGATATTTGAGCGAGAGGTCCTCGAGTTCCCACTTCACCTTCTGCAGGCCGAGCCGGTGGGCGATGGGCGCATAGATCTCCATCGTTTCGAGCGACTTTTCGAGCTGCTTCTGCGCGACCATGTATTCCATCGTGCGCATATTGTGCAGCCTGTCGGCAATCTTGATGAGGATGACACGGATGTCCTTCGCCATCGCCATGAGCATTTTGCGGAGGTTTTCCATCTGCTCGTCCTCGCGGCTCGTGAACTGCACGCGGGTGAGCTTTGTGACGCCCTCCACGATATCGGCGACCTCGGCGCCGAACTGCCGGGCGATGTCCTCGTGGGTGATGGCGGTGTCCTCAATGCAGTCGTGCAGCAGCGCTGCGACGATGCTGTCCTCGTCCAGCCCCATCTCCGCGCAGATCTGCGCGGCGGCGACGCAGTGCGTCACATACGGCGTGCCGGCCTTGCGCTTCTGCCCGCTGTGGGCGCGGTCGGCCAGCTCAAACGCCGCGCGCACCCGGCCGAGATCGACGCCGGGGTTATGTTCCAAAATGGTATCGGCAAGCTCCCGATAACCCTGTTCAATAATTTCTTCTGCCATGATAGATCCTTTTATCCTTCTTTGCTTCGGCGCAGATCGGTGATCACAAGCTGCACGCTGCGCCGGCCGTGAAATTCGTTGATCTGCGGCGCGAAAACGATGTCGCAGCGCTGCCCGGCACGCGCGCCGAGCGCGGGCGCGGTCTGGGAAAAGAACACGCCGTCATAGGTCTGCCCGAATTTGGCGAGCTTCAGCCGCAGGTGCTTCCCGCCGCCGATGGGCTGCACGGAGTCGAGCGAAACATTTTCCATATAGAGCAGCGGCCGCGGGTTTCCGTTGCCGCACGGCTCCAGCTCGTCGAGCGACTCGACGCACGCCATCGTCAAAAGCTCCGGCGAATCGACGAGAAGATCCGCCTCCAGCGCCGGGAGCGTCCGGTCGGGATGGGAGAGGTAATACTCACGCAGCCGGGAGCGCAGCTCGTCCACGCAGCCGCGGCGCACCGTGACGCCCGCCGCCATCGCGTGACCGCCGAAGCCCTCCAGACAATCCGAGCACGCCGAAAGCGCCTCAAAGAGATTGAAGGAGCCGGTGCTGCGGCAGGAGCCCTTGCCGCTCTCGCCGTCCAGACAGATCATCACCGCGGGGACGCTGTAGGCGTCCGTCAGGCGCGAGGCGACGATGCCGATCACGCCGGGATGCCAGCCTTCCGAGGCGAGGACGATGGGCGCGTCCGGCTGCTCGCCGTGCAGCCGCTCGACGGCCTCGCGCCAGATCTCCGTTTCGAGCGCCTGCCGCTCACGGTTTTTGGCGCACAGTTCTGCGGCCAGCACACGCGCGCGGCGCAGATCGGTCTCTTCCAGCAGACGCACCGCGAGGCTCGGCTCGCCGAGCCGGCCGGCGGCGTTGATGCGCGGCGCGAGCGAGAAGCCCACGGTAGAAGCGGTGAACGGCTTATCGCGCACGCCCGCCTCCTCCGCCAGCGCGAGAAAGCCGGGGCGGCAGTCGCCCGCGGCGATCTTCTGCAGACCGCAGCGCGTGATGAAGCGGTTTTCGCCGAGCAGCGGCATCACGTCCGCCACCGTGCCGACCGCGACGAGATCGCCGTAGCGCGCGAGCATTTTATCCGCGTCGCCGTCCATGGCGCACACGAGCTTGAACGCCACGCCGACGCCCGCGAGCGCCGTGCCGACGCCGCTGCTGTCCGGCTGCTTGGGATCAACGACCGCCTCCGCCTCCGGGAGCGCTTCGCGGCATTCGTGATGGTCGGTCACGATCATGTCCACGCCGCGCTGCGCGGCGTAGGCCGTTTCTTCCAGATTCGTAACGCCGCAGTCCACCGTCACGATGAGCGTGACGCCCTTTTCCGCCAGCGTATCGATGGCGGCGGTGTTGAGGCCGTACCCATCGCGGATGCGGTCGGGGATGTAGAGCTCGCAGGTGAGACCGCGAAAGCGCAGGTAATCGGTGAGCAGGCACGCGGCGGTGATGCCGTCCACGTCGTAATCGCCGTATACGGCAACGTGCTCGCCCGTCGCCACGGCGCGGGTGAGACGCTGCACGGCATCCACCATACCGGTCAGCTCAAGCGGGTTCGTGAGCGTTTCCGCGCCGCCGCGGAGAAACGAGCGCGCCGCGGCGGGATCGGAAAGACCCCGCAGATGCAGGATCGCCGCGAGCAGCGGCGTACAGCCGGCGGCAAGCAGCGCGCGGGGGATCTCCGCGCCGCGCTCCGGCACATTCCAGTTTGCATACTTCATTCGGTTTATATCTCCATTTTTTAATTACAAAAAGAGAAGAAATAGAAAGGACATTTTATAACACTTTATTCTAACAAATGTCCGGCCAAACTGCAAGGGAGCGGGGCGGATTTTTCCTTGACACGGCGGAAAATCAAAGTTACACTTCCGATAGATATGTAATCCATAAAGTAAAAAGGAGACAACGCTATGCAATGGCTGGAATGCACCGTTCCCGGCGGGGACGATCCGGAGGAGCTCTGCAACGCGCTCGCCGAGCTCGGCGTCGGCGGGATGAGCATTGAAAACGAACGGGATTTCCACGATTTTCTGGAAAACAACCGCGCCTGCTGGGACTATGTGGACGAAGCGCTCGAGGAGAGCTTTTCCGGCGTGTCGTGCGTGAAGTTCTGGCTCTCGTGCGATGCCGAGGGCGAGAAAGTGCTCGCTGCGGTGCGCGCGGCGGGCTACAGCGTCGAGACGCGCGTCATCGCCGATGAGGACTGGGAAAACAACTGGAAGCAGTATTATAAGCCCCTGCCCATCGGGAAAAAGCTCGTCGTCGTCCCCGCGTGGGAGGAGCAGCCCGCGGACGGACGCGTGGCGCTGCGGCTCGATCCGGGCCTCATCTTCGGCACCGGCAGCCACGCCACGACGCGCATGTGTCTGGAGGCCATGGAAACGCTCGCCGCGCCGGACAAGCGCGTGCTCGATCTCGGCTGCGGTAGCGGCATTCTCTCCATCGGCGCGCTCGTGCTCGGCTGCCGTGAGGCCGTCGGCTGCGACATTGACCCCAAAGCGCCGGACGTGGCGATGGACAACGCCGCGCTCAACGGCATCGGCGCGGACCGCTTCCGTGTGTGTGCCGGGGACATCCTTGCGGACAGGGGGATGCGCGCCGCGCTCGGGACGAATTTTGACATTGTGCTCGCGAACATCGTTGCGGATGTTATCCTGCCGCTCGCGCCGCTCTCGCGCGAATTTCTCGCGCCCGGCGGCACGTTCGTCACCTCCGGCATCATCGAGGGACGGCAGGACGAGATCGAGCACGCGCTCAAAAAGGCGGGCTATTCCATCGAAAAGCATTTTTGCGAAGAAGAATGGCATTGTTTTGTGTGTAGCGTGCGCGAATAACGGGTATACTACCCGTACAAAATCGTACGGGAGGTAAATGTTCCATGATGATGAACGGCAGAAAATTTATGACGGGTCTCGGTATCGGCATGGTGGCGGGCGGCGCGCTCTGCATGATGATGGCGCCCAAGGCCAAGCGAAACGACGGCAAGCGTATGGTGAGCCGCGCGCTCAAGGGTATGGGCGATGTGATCGACGACGTCTCCGACGCACTGTGCCGCTGAGAGCCGAAAGCAGCGCTTGACCGCCGAAACGAAAAATTATTTTTGATTTTTCAAAAAAAGGGGTTGCTTTTTCTTTCCGGCTGTGCTATCTTAAATGAGCGTCACAGATATGCGCCGTTAGCTCAGCTGGATAGAGTGTCTGGCTACGGACCAGAAGGTCAGGGGTTCGAATCCCTTACGGCGTGCCAAAACAATCCGATCGCCATTCGGCGGTCGGATTTTTTTGTTTTTTACTTAATTCATTCTGCGCTGCCCAGCCGGTCCATCCAGCGCCGCCGCCGGAAGACCGCCAGAGACACGCCGAGCTGTCCGATCATGATCTGATCGACCATACTGAACGACGATTGCAGCATTGATTGCAGCGCCGCGGGGACCGCGAGCGCGCATACGGCTTTAAAGAAAGCGCTTTGTCCTTTCATAACGCACCTCCCGTTTTTCCTCTTTATTGTAAATTCCGGGAAGGAGAGAAGCAAAGGTTAAGCGCGTAACCGAATACAAAATAAAAGCACCGCGTTTGTGCAGAATTATCCTCTGCGCGGCGCGGTGCTGTTTCGCACCACCAGCGAAACGGGCAGCATGATCTCCGTCTCGACGGGGCGGCCTTCTTTGAGCTCACGCAGCTTCTCCACGGCGAGCCCGGCGCGCAGCGCGCCGTCCTGCCGCGCCGTGGTCAGCGCCGGGCGGAGCATTTCGCATATGGGCGTATCGTCAAATCCCGCAGCGGAAATGTCCTCCGGCACGCGGATGCCCGCCATGCTGGGGATATACTCCCGCTCCTCGAGAAGCGCCGTTACACGCTCCGCCGTTTCTGCCGAGACCTTGCCCGTTTTGCCGTGGATCACGTTGGAAACGGTCGCTGTGCTCAATCCCAATTTTTCCGCAATGTCGCAGATGCGCACGCGCTCGGACATAAGATCGCCTCCTGCCGGTAAACAAGTTTATAATTGTATGAGTGTGGCAGCGATAAGTCAAAGGTTATCCGCATAACCGGCGGCGAAGTTTCCGGCGGATACAGAGGAAATCCTTTTTATCGGACTTCCGCTGTGGTATTCTTGCAGCAAAGGAAGGCGGCAGAGCCGCCGCATCAGAAAGGAAGGGGCTTCATGATCGAGATCCGCGGGCTGTACAATACGGCCCTGTGCTACACGTCTGCGCTGGAAGAGAAGGCTGCCGAGCAGATCCGAACGGTCTGCGATCAGGAGGAGTTCGCCGGATGCAGGATCCGCATTATGCCGGACGTCCACGCCGGAAAGGGCTGTACCATCGGCACAACGATGACGATCTCCGACAAGGTCGTGCCGGGCATGGTCGGCGTGGATATCGGCTGCGGTATGGAGACCGTGCGCCTGGCCGAGCGGGAGATCGACTTTGCCGCGCTCGATGCGCTGATCCGCCGGGAGGTCCCCAGCGGCCGGAACGTCCGCGGCGGGGAGCACCCGTTCAACGCGGAGATCGACCTTTCCGAGCTTCGCTGCGCGCACAGCGTCTCGCTCGACTGGGCGCGGCGCAGCATCGGCACGCTCGGCGGCGGCAACCACTTCATCGAGATCGACCGCGCCGAGAACGGCGCGCTGTATCTTGTTGTCCACTCCGGCAGCCGCTATCTCGGCACGCAGGTCTGCGCGTACTATCAGGAGCAGGGACAGCTTGCCCTGCGCCGCGGCGCGCAGGAGCGGGTCAACGCGCTGATCGCCGAGTACCGCGCCGCGGGACGGCAGCGGGAGATCCGCTCGGCGCTCAAAGAGCTGGACGGCGAGCGCGTGAAACGCATCCCCAAAGATCTCGCCTATGTGGAAGGGGAGCTGTTTGAGGATTACATCCACGATATGCACATCACGCAGCGCTTTGCCGCGCTCAACCGCAAGGCGATCACCGACGTGATCCTGCGCGGCATGGGTCTGACGAAGGTCGAGGAATTCACGACCGTACACAACTACATCGATACGGAAAAGATGATCCTCCGCAAGGGGTCTGTTTCCGCCGAGGCCGGAGAAAAGCTCCTGATCCCGATCAATATGCGCGACGGCAGTCTGATCTGCATCGGCAAAGGCAACGAGGAGTGGAACTGCTCGGCGCCCCATGGAGCCGGACGCATCATGAGCCGCACGCAGGCCGCCGCGCAGCTCTCCATGTACGAATACGCCGCCGAGATGGAAGGCGTCTGGTCATCCTGCGTTTCGCCGGAGACCATCGACGAATCCCCCATGGCGTATAAGCCGTTCGATGAGATCGTTGCCGAGATCGGCCCCACCGCCGAGATCGCGGAGCATATCCGCCCGGTCTATAATTTCAAGGCCGCCGAGTGAGCCGCCGCTGAGCTTGTCAAAAAGGTATTTTTGACAAGCTCTCAAACGAGACCCACTTCGTTGGGCTCTCGTTTGAAAAGGCTGCGGCTCGCCGCAGCGCACTCGCTGCGCTCGCACGTTTGCGAGCCGAAATGTATTTTTTCCGACGTACACGCCGCCGGCAAAAATGATTTGAACTTTATTTGCGCCTGCGGGAGCAAACTCTGCGAGGCTTTTTCAACAGACTGAGATGCGCCCCCTGTTTTTCAGCTGGCGCAGCATTTTACAGCAGCACCGGCTGGAGCTGGCGGCCTTCCATGGCCGCTTTTATTGTTTCACCGAGAAGGTCAAAGTCGCTCTGGAGCGAGAAGGGCTTCTGGTGCGGCGCGTCCTGCCGGAAGGGGACGAAGTACACGTTCTTACGCTGCAAAAGCGCCGCGATGCTCTCCGCGGAGCCGGAGAGACCGTCGTTTGTGGAAATGGCGAGAATGAGCGGCGCGCCGTTTCGCAGATGCGCCTTGCACGCCATTGTGACGGCGGTATCCGTGACGCCGCGGGCAAGCTTTGCGAGCGTGCTGCCCGTGCACGGCGCGACGAGCAGCGCATCGAGCCGCTGCGCGGTGCCGAGCGGTTCGGCCTTGACGATCGTGTCTACCGCTTCCCGGCCACAGAACGCCTCGAGTTCCGCGCGGAAGGCGGAGGCGGCGAAAAACCGCGTATCCGTCCCCGCCGCCACGCCGGAGAGGATCGGCACGAGCGTATAGTCCCGTTTCAAAGGCCGGAACGCCTCCAACGCGCGGGAAAACGTGCAGTGCGACCCCGTGACGGCGAGACCGAGACGGGGGAGAGGCTCCGCGGCGGCGGCGTACACCGCGTCGCGCAGAATGACCGCGGCGCGCTCGGGCGCGTATTTCGCCGGCAGACCGGGCGCGCGGATGTAGCGAAGACCTCTCTCGTGCGCCGCGGCGGCATCGATCCCGCCGGGCGCGGAGGCAAGCTCCAGCAGCAGCGCGTCCTTCCGGACGAGCGCGAGCAGCGGCTCGGTGAGCACCGGCGCGGGGATCGTGCCGATGATGACATCAAACCGGTCGAGCGCGCCGGAGAGCGCGTCGAGCGGCAGAGCCTCGATGCCCTCCGCCTCCGCCCATGCGCGCTGCTCACCGGAGCGCGCCGCGGCGGTGACAAGAGCGCCGGCCTTCTGCAGCTCCCGGGCGAGCAGGCGGGCGATGCGGCCGTAGCCGAGCAGCAGTATGTGCGCGCCGGAGAGTCCCGTTTCCGGGCGCAGCAGCGCGATCGCGCCCTCGGCGGTGAGCCGGGCGATCGCGATCTGATACTCCTCCCGGCGGGCGTACCGCGCCGAGGGATCCCACGGCGGCGAAATGACCATGTCGGCGGAGGCGGGGTCGGTGATCTCGTGCCCGTCGGCGAGCAGCAGCTTTCGCAGCGGGAGGAACCGGGCGTCCGTGCCGGTGATGGCAAAGCGCATAATGCACCACTCCTATCCAAAATCGTATTCCAGCGTATGCGCGCTCGTTGACTTGTGTCCCGGTTTGCGGTAAAATCTTTTCTTGAAGAAACCGAGAGGAGATGCCCGCAGAAATGGCGAAGCTCTATTTCAAATACGGCGCGATGGGCTCGAGCAAGACCGCTCAGGCGCTCATCACCAAATTCAATTATGAGGAGCGCGGCATGGACGTGTGGCTTCTGAAGCCCTCCGTCGACTGCCGCGACGGGGAGACCCTGCTCCGCTCGCGCATCGGGCTGGAGGCGACCGCCGACGTCGTCCGCCCGGAGGACGATATCCGCGCGCTTTACGCCGCGCGCGGCCATCACGACGTGGTGATCGTGGACGAGTGCCAGTTCCTCACGCCCGAGCAGATCGAGCAGCTGCGGCAGCTCGTGGACGAGGAGAATCTGCCGGTGCTCTGCTTCGGGCTGCGCACCGACTTTCTCACGCACCTTTTCCCCGGCTCGCGCCGCCTTTTTGAGCTGGCCGACTCCATCACCGAGATCAAAACCATCTGCGAGTGCGGCTCAAAGGCCACGGTCAACGCCCGCATCGACGGCGAGGGTCACGTCGTCACCGAGGGCGCGCAGGTGTTCCTCGGCGGGAACGATTCCTATATCGCCATGTGCCACGCCTGCTGGCGCGGGCGCATCGCGCGCGAGCGCGCCGAACGGACGCAGAAAGAGAAGCAGTAAAACTTACACATAATTTAAAAAGGAGACGATCCGCATGTCCACACCGCATAACAGCGCCACCCCCGGCGATTTCGCCAAAACCGTACTGATGCCCGGCGACCCGCTGCGCGCGCAGTTCATCGCCGAAAACTTCCTCAACGACTGCCGCCTCGTCAACAACGTCCGCGGCATCCGGGGCTACACCGGGACCTACAAGGGCGTGCCGGTGAGCGTCATGGCCAGCGGCATGGGTATGCCGTCCATGGGCATTTACAGCTATGAGCTCTTCAACTTCTACGGCGTGGAGAACATTCTGCGCGTCGGCTCCGTCGGAGCGCTCAGCGAAAAGCTGCATGTGCGCGACATTGTCCTCGCGCAGGGCGCGTGCACCAACTCCGCTTACGCCGCACAGTTCGGCTGCCGCGGCGCGATCGCCCCGATCGCGGACTACGGCCTGCTGCGCACCGCCGCCGACATTGCCGAGGAGCGCGGTCTTCGCTGCACCGTCGGCAATCTGCTCTCTTCGGACACGTTCTACGACGATGACAAGACCGCGAACGCCGCGTGGATCAAAATGGGTGTGCTCGGCATCGAGATGGAAGCCGCCGCGCTCTATCTGAACGCGATGCGCGCGGGCAAGAAGGCGCTCACCATCTGCACCGTTTCCGACCATGTCATCACCGGCGAGGAGACGACCGCCGAGGAGCGCCAGAACTCTTTCCGCGAGATGATGGAGCTGGCGCTGGAAGTGGCTGTCCGCAGCTGAAAAACACTTGGAATCGCCGTGCGGACGGGCGGTGAAAACAGATAAAAAAGACCCGCATTTCCGACGGTGAGGCGGAGGACAGACCTTGCATATACCGCCCGGACATGGTATAATCATTGTTGCGAAAGTCCCGAAAAGGGACAAATTATTAAGGAGGAAAGATTCTACATGAAGAAGATCCTTGCCCTGATCCTGGCTCTCGTCATGGTCTTTGCCCTCGTTGCCTGCGGCACCACCGCCGCCCCGGCTGCGACCGAAGAGCCCAAGACCGAAGAGCCCGCTGCCACCGAAGCTCCGGTGGAAGAGCCCACTGAGGCCCCTGCTGAGCCCACCGAGGCCCCCGCGGAAGAGCCCGCGACCGTCAACGCCGACGACATCGAGGACACCATGACCTCCGCCGACGGCAAATATGAAGTTGCCTTCGTCACCGACGTTGGCCAGCTCAAGGATAAGTCCTTCAACCAGGGCACCTGGAATGGCGTTAAGCTGTACGCCAACGAGAACGGCCTGAGCTACAAGTACTATCAGCCCGCCAACGGCGATCAGGCGACCGACGACGACCGCTATGACGCCATGAAGGCCGCTGCCGAGAACGGCGCGAAAGTCGTTGTCTGCGCCGGCTTCCTGCAGGCCACCGCGCTTGAGCAGGCTGCCAAGGATTACCCCGAAGTGAAGTTCGTGTTCATCGACGGCTGGTCTCTCGGCCTCGAGAATGTTGCTGCCATCGCGTTCCAGGAAGAGCAGTGCGGCTACCTCGCCGGTTATGCTGCCGTTATGGAAGGCTACACGAAGCTCGGCTTCTGCGGCGGCGGCGGCGGCACCAACGATGCCTGCTGCCGTTACGGTTACGGCTACGTCCAGGGCGCCGAGGCTGCGGCTGCCGTTAAGGGCGTGAACGTTGCCATGAACTACACCTGGCTGTACGGCGCTTCCTTCCAGGCTTCTCCGGAACTGCAGACCCTCGCTTCCGGCTGGTATGAGAACGGCACCGAGGTCATCTTCTCCTGCGGCGGCTCCATCTTCGACTCCATCACCGCTGCGGCTGCTGCCAACGACGCTTACGTTATCGGCGTTGACGTTGACCAGTCCTTCTCTTCCGACACCGTTATCACCTCCGCCCTCAAGGGCATCGGCGAGGCCGCTTACCTTGCTCTGACCGCCGCTTACGACGGAACCTGGGCTGAGAACTACGGCAACCAGTGCGTGACCATGGGCGCTGCGCAGGGCGCTGTCGGCCTGCCGGTCGATACCTGGTCTCTCGAGAACTGGAGCGTCGAGGAGTATGAGGATATGTTCCAGAAGATCGTCTCCGGCGAGATCGCTATCGACAACGACTTCTCCAACCTCGCTTCCACCGAGCACGTTGCTCTGAACATCGTCGAGTAATTTACCTGCACAAAACGTCGGGAAGGTTTTTCCTTCCCGACGTTTTTCTTTTTAAAACAGGAGCTGATTCTTGCAATTTGTTTGTAATATATATATAATAAATGAAAATGCATATGCACATTGCGATTCCTTGTGCAGCAAATCTGCTGGAGAAAGAGAAAGGGAGGTGGGGACATGGACACGACGCCGAAGTATGTGATCGAGATGCTCCACATTACCAAGGTATTCCCCGGAATCAAGGCAAACGATGACATCACCCTGCAGCTGAAAAAGGGCGAGATCCACGCTCTGCTGGGAGAGAACGGCGCGGGCAAGTCCACGCTGATGAGCGTTCTCTTCGGCCTGTATCAGCCGGAAGAGGGTATCATCAAAAAGGACGGCAAGGAGGTCACGATCAACGACCCCAACGACGCCACGGCGCTTCACATCGGCATGGTGCACCAGCACTTCAAGCTGATTGATGTGTTCACGGTGCTCGACAACATCATCCTCGGCGCGGAGGACACGAAGCTCGGTTTTCTGGAGAAGAAGACCGCCCGCAAAAAGGTGCAGGAGCTTTCCGACCGCTACGGTCTGAAGGTCGACCTGGACGCGAAGATCGAGGACATCACCGTCGGCATGCAGCAGCGCGTGGAGATTCTCAAAATGCTCTACCGCGACAACGAGATCCTCATTTTCGACGAGCCGACGGCGGTGCTCACGCCACAGGAGATCGAAGAGCTCATGCAGATCATGCGCGGGCTGACGAAGGAGGGCAAGAGCATCCTCTTCATTTCCCACAAGCTCAACGAGATCATGGAGGTCTCCGACCGCGTGACCGTACTGCGCAAGGGCAAGTACATCGGCACCGTCAACACGAGCGAGACGACGAAGGAAGAGCTCTCCCGCATGATGGTCGGCCGCCCGGTGCAGCTCGTGGTGGACAAGACGCCCGCCAAGCCCGGCGAGCCGGTGCTGGAGATTGAAAACCTCACCGTGCCGTCGCAGCTGCACAAAAACGATGCCGTGAAAGGCGTTTCCTTTACTGCCCGGCGCGGCGAGATCGTCTGCATCGCCGGTATTGACGGCAACGGCCAGAGTGAGCTTGTCTACGCGCTCACGGGGCTGGAAAAGGCGTCCGGCGGCAAGATCACGCTCTGCAGCAAGGACATCACCCACGCTTCCATCCGTCAGCGCTCGTTCGCTGGCATGAGCCATATTCCCGAGGATCGCCACAAGCACGGTCTCGTGCTCGACTATACGCTCGAGCAGAACCTCGTGTTGCAGCGCTATTATGAGCCGCAGTTCCAGCACGGCGGCTTCATCCGCTTTGACGAGGTGCGCAAATACGCCGATAAGCTCATTGAGGAATACGACATCCGCTCCGGCCAGGGGCCGGTGACGATTGCGCGCAGCATGTCCGGCGGCAACCAGCAGAAGGCGATCGTCGCGCGCGAGATCGACCGCGAGCTGCCGCTGATCGTTGCGGTGCAGCCGACGCGCGGTCTGGACGTTGGCGCGATCGAATACATCCACAAGCAGCTCGTCGCGCAGCGCGACGATGGCAAGGCGGTATTGCTCGTTTCGCTGGAGCTCGACGAGGTCATGAATCTCTCCGACCGCATCCTTGTGATGTACGAGAGCGAGATCGTCGGCGAATTTGATCCGAAGAAAGTTACTGTGGAAGAGCTCGGCCTTTACATGGCGGGCGCGAAGCGGCAGAACGGGGAGGAGAAGAAATGAAAGAACAAAAGACCTCCTTCTGGCATAAGGACAGCACGCGCTCGGTCATCGCGTCGCTGCTCTCCATTCTCATCGGCCTTCTGGTCGGCGCGGTGCTCATTCTCATCGTAGGCGTTTCCAACAAGTCGCTCGGACTCAAGAGCGCATGGGAAGGCATCCGGCTCGTCCTGTTCGGACTTTTCAGCACCGGGCGCGACGCCTCCGGCGCGCTGACGTTCGGCTTCAACCCCACGAGCATCGGCAATATGCTCTTCCGCGCCACGCCGCTGATCCTCACGGGACTCTCGGTGGCGACGGCGTTCAAGACCGGCCTTTTCAACATCGGCGCTCCGGGACAGTATCTCGCCGGTACGTGCGCCACGCTCTTCATCGCGCTGAGCATCCCGTCCGAGCAGGTGTCCCCCGTGATCATCTGGCTGCTGGCGTTCCTTGGCGGCATGGCGGCGGGCGCGCTCTGGGGCGCAATTCCCGGCCTGCTCAAGGCGCTGCTGAACATCAACGAGGTCATCGCCTGCATCATGACGAACTGGATCGCGGCGAACGTTGTCACGTGGCTCTTTGATATCAGCAATCTCAAGAACATGGTGGAGAACACCAAGTCCGGCTACATCTACAAAACGACCTACAACAATGTCGCCACCTCCAAGCTCGGGCTCGACAAGCTCTTCCCCGGCTCGCAGGTGAACGGCGGCATTATCATTGCGATTCTGCTCGCGATCCTTGTGTACATTGTGATCACGAAAACGACGTTCGGCTATGAGCTGCGCGCCTGCGGCGCGAACCGCCATGCGGCGCGTTACGCCGGTATCCACGACAAGCGCAACATCATTCTCTCCATGGCGATCGCGGGAGCACTTGCCGGTGCGGCCGGTTCGCTCTATTATCTTTCCGGCAATACCGAGTTCTTCTGGACAACGTACCAGAGCCTCCCGGCGGCGGGCTTCAACGGCATCGCCGTGGCGCTGCTCGCCGTGAACAACCCCATCGCCGTGATCTTCACCGGCTGCTTCATGTCCATCCTTGACATCGCCGGTCTCCAGATCACCAACCTTACCGTGTACAATGAGTACATCACCGACGTTATCATCGCTGTGATCGTGTACATGGCGGCGTTCTCGCTCATCATCAAAATGTGGATCGCTGAACGCCAGAAGAAACGGGCGAAGAAAGCGGAACAGGCCGCCCCGGCGGCTCCGGCGGCGGAAACGCCCGCCGAGAAGAGAGAGGAGGTACAGAAGTAATGTCCTTTCTGATCCGACAGACGCTCATTTATGCGATCCCTCTGATGATCGTGGCGCTCGCGGGCATTTTCGCCGAGCGAAGCGGCGTTATCAACCTTGCGCTCGAAGGCATTATGATCTTCGGCGCGTTCATCGGCGTGCTGTTTGTGCGCATTCTGCAGGCGACCGGCTGCATGGATATTGCCAAGGAAGCCTCCAACTGGGCGGCGCTGCAGGGCTATATGTTCCTCACCATGCTGGCCGCAGCAGCGCTCGGCGCGTTGTTTTCCATGCTCCTTGCCTTTGCGGCAATCAAACTCAAGGCCGACCAGACCATCGGCGGCACGGCGCTGAACATGCTCGCCCCCGCGCTGGTACTCTTCCTCATCCGCGTCATCGTCAATCAGAACAACATGACGCTCATCAGCGGCGACAGCGCGACGTGGTTTATGATCAAAAAGACCATGCTCGGCTTTGCCAAGAACGACAAGCTGAACTTCTTTCAGGAAACGTTCCTCAATAAGGTGTATCTGAGCACATATATCTGCATTATCATCTTTATCGTGCTCTCCATCGTCCTTTACAAAACGCGCTTTGGTCTCCGGCTGCGCGCGTGCGGCGAAAACCCGCAGGCGGCGGCATCGCTCGGCATCAACGTGGTCAAAATGCGCTACGCCGGTGTGACGATCTCCGGCGCGCTCGCGGGCATGGGCGGCTTTGTTTATGCCATGACGACGGCCAACTGCAGCTCGAACGGCGACGTGGCGGGCTTCGGCTTCCTCGCTCTTGCGGTTATGATCTTCGGCAACTGGAAGCCGCTGAACGTTGCGGGCGGCGCGCTGCTGTTCGGCCTCTTCAAGTGCATCGCGGCGTCGTACTCCACGCTGGACATCAACGGCGACGGCATCTACTGGCTGAACACCATCGGCCTGAACGGCCACTTCTACCGGCTGCTGCCGTATCTCATCACGCTCATCGTGCTCGCGTTCACCTCCAAAAGCTCCCGCGCCCCGAAGGCCGAGGGCATCCCCTACGACAAGGGTACGCGCTGATGGCGGAGAAAGCAAACAGCGCCGCGCTGCCGGATATTCTCGTCGTCGGCATTGCCGGCGGCTCCGGCGGCGGAAAGACGACGCTCACGACCAATCTCATCCGGCGCTTCGGCGACAAGGTGTGCATCGTCCACCACGACAATTATTACCGCGCGCACGACGATCTCACCTACGAAGAGCGCACCAGACTCAACTACGACTGCCCCGAGGCGTTCGAGACCGAAATGATGATCGAGCATCTGCGCCTTCTGAAGCAGGGACGCTCGGTCCACTGCCCGGTGTATGACTTCAAGGTGCATAACCGCAGCGGCGAGACCATCGAGATCGAGCCGCGGCCCGTGATTCTGGTCGAGGGCATATTGATCTTTGCCGATCCGGCGCTCTCCGATCTCATGGACATCCGCGTATTTGTGGATGCCGACGCCGATGTGCGCCTTGCCCGGCGCGTGCTGCGCGATACCGAAAAGCGCGGCCGCACGGTGCGTAGCGTTGTGGAGCAATGGCAGAACACCGTAAAGCCCATGCACGAAAAGTACGTGGAGCCGTCGAAGAAAAACGCCGACATCATCGTGCCGCAGGGCGGCAAAAACCCTGTGGCGCTTGATCTCATCGTAGGCCGCATCCAGCGGCATCTCGACGAGAATGCATAAGGAAAGAGCCTCTCTTTATACAAGGGAGGCTCTTTTCATGGGTCCTGTCTGACGAGGAAAGATTTGTCTCGGCGGGCGGAGCAGAGCCCCGCCCCTACTCTCGACGGGCGGAGCAGAGCCCCGCCCCTACAGAAGATCGGAACTGCGCCCGGAACGAAACCGCGGGCAAAAAACTGCCCCTCTTCCAAACGGAAGAGGGGCGATCTGCTGTTCGGATCACTGCCGGTCGCGCTTGCCGAAAACGGAGAGCACGTACAGAAGAAAGCGGAGGAAATACACGAACGATGTGAGCAGCGACGCGAGATACGTGAGCGCCGCGGCGGAGAGGACATTTTTGGCCGCGGGCAGCTCGTCCTCCGCGATCACGCCCGCGGCGAGGAGCATTTCCCCCGCGCGGCGGGAGGCGTCCAGCTCCACGGGCAGCGTGACGAGCGAGAAGAGAAACGATCCGCCGTAGAGCACGACGCCGACCATGGCGACATAGAAGCCTGTGTCAGGGTTCGCCGTGCGGACGTAGGTGTCGAGCAGGATGCCGATGAGCACGAGCGGCATGGCGAGCCGCGAGCCGAAATTCACGACCGGCACGAGCGCCGTGCGCACGCGGTAGGGGCCGTAGCCCTCCTTGTTCTGCATTACGTGGCCGATCTCATGCGCGGCAACCGCTGCGGCGGCGACGGAGCGGCTGTCCGCGGTGCCCGTCGAGAGATTCACGATGCTCTGGTTCGGGGCGTAGTGGTCGGTCAGCTCGCCGGAAACGCGGCCGAGAGCGATGTCATATACGCCGTTCATGCGCAGCAGCCGCTCGGCAGTCTCGCGGCCGGAAAGCCCGCTGCGGCAGGGCACGCGGCTGTACGCCGAGTACGCACTCTTCACCTTGCCGCCTGCGATCATCGAAAATACCATGCACGCGAGCAGGGCGAGAATAAATACAAGATAATCGGAAAGATACATATAGACTCCTTTCTTATAGGGCTTACAGGCGCTCGACGCGCCCGGAATACCAGCCGGAAACGCCGTTTTTCTTGATCCAGTATCCGCGGTCGGTTTCGCGTACGATGCTGAGAGTTTCGCCCGGCGCGATGGCGGGGCGGTAGTCGGTCACGTCGTTCACGCGCAGCACGCCTTTGGATTCATAGAGAAAGTCCGTCGGCACGTCCATGACGTACCCCGTGCGGATGTGTCGGATGCGGCACCATTCGCGCCCGAGCTCAATGGGTTCCACGGCGTTATCGCCCCAGCGGATGTAGGCCGAGCGCGCGCTTTTTTTCTGCGCGTCGAGCGCGCGGCCGAGCGGGAACGGGTCGTACCACTCGCTCGTGAATTTCCCGCGGCGGAGAATGAGCGCGTTGAGCTGCCCGTCGTCCTTGAGGACGCACCCGCCGTCGATGCTCGCAACGCGGCACGCCGGATCGACGACCGGCACGGCGGAGATGGTGTTTGTCCCATAGAGGCACACCGGCGTGTGGCCGGTGATGACCCATTTTTTAAAGTGCGGGCGGGCGGCGTAAAAGCTGTTGATCTTCATGCAGCGCCACGGCCCGGCGCTCTCCAGCGTTTCGCCGTGGGGAATGCCGCCGTGGACGAAGATGTATTTGTCACTCTCGAGCGCGAACGGCATGGCCCGGAGATATTCAAACTCCGGCGCGAACGCCTCGCGCAGCAGCGCCTTGAGCGCGGCGAGATCGGTGTCCGGAGAGAGCACTTCGCCGAGCTCGGCGCACATTTCGAGAATGAGGCCGCTTCGCGCCGTCGCCTTTTGGCGCAGGAGATGGGCGAACGTCCGCACGTCCCACTCCATGTCGCACCCGTCCACCCAGAGATGCCAGAAATCGCAGTTGCCGAGCACCGGGTACACCCGGCACTTTTCCCGCAGCGCCATGGCGTACCGGAGCGTGGCGAGGCTTTCCGGCCCCTTTTCCACCAGATCGCCGAGCAGCACGAGCGAGTCGTCCGCGCGCAGATGGAGCTTTTCCACAAGTCCGCGGAAATACGGGAGATTCCCGTGGATGTCCGATATGGCGATGATGCGCGAATGATCGTCAAACGTCGGATGCGCAACGGTGTAGGTATTGTTAGGGTAAGCGGGATTATCGTAAAAATGCGTTACAAAGTCCATTCCATCACCAAGAGGTCGCCGAGAGCGCCCGCCTCCGTGCCGACGCGCACAAAGCCCGCCTTTTCGTAAAAGCCCAGCGCGGGGTTTTCCGGCGCGACGGTGAGACGCATGGCCCGCCGCCCAAGCTGGCGGAAGCGCATCGCCGCCGTGCCGACGAGCTGGATGCCGCAGTGGTGGCCGCGCAGCTCCGGCACAACGTACAAAAACGCGATCCAGCCGATGCCGCGCTCGCGGCCCCGGCGCTCGTCGAGCGTGAGGATCCCGGCAAATTCATTTTCAACCAGCGCCTCGGTGATGCACCCCGGCGCTTCGGCGCTGTGGAGCTGGGCACTGAGCCAGCACGCGGAGGCATTGAACCCCTCGGTCGTGCCGTGCGCGCCGCGCCAGGCGTCGCGGTAGCAGGCAATGTAGCGCTCCTGCCCGGCATCAGGATCGAACGGGCGGTAACGCAGATCATAGCAGCGCGGGCCGCCCGCCTTCCCGTTTTCCCGGAAGGGCGTATACGGCGGCGCGGGGAGATGCGTCGTGTCATTCACATAGAGGACGGAGAACGTGTCGTTTTCAAAGCGCAGCAGCGTGACGGACGTGTTGTTCACGAGCGGGACGTCCTCGAAGATGCGCTCGCTCGGCACGCCGAGAATGCGCGCCAAAAAAGCGCGGATCGCCATGCCGTGGCACGCGACGGCGACGGTTTTTCCGTCGTTCGCGCGGGCAATGTCCGTCATGGCGGCTAGCATGCGCTTTTGCACCGCGGTGTGCGCCTCGCTGCCCGGCACATGCCAGCGGTCGGGGTCGTGGAGAAACGCGCGCTTTAGCTCCGGTGATTCGAGATTCACCTCGCCCCAGGGGCGCATTTCCCACGCGCCGAAGCACATTTCAATGAGTCGCTTGTCCACAAAAACGGGGATGTCCCGCCCGCCAACGATGGCGGCAGCGGTCTCCTCCGCGCGGCGGAGAGGGCTGGTATATACGGCGGCGAGCGGCGTTTCGGCAAAGCGCTTCGTGAGATACGGAAGCTGCGCCTTGCCGTCGGCGGTGAGCTCCACATCGGTCTGCCCCTGTACGCGGCGGAAGAGATTACCCTCGGACTGCCCGTGGCGGACAAGGAATATTTGGGTCATGTATTGCCACTCCTTCGGAAATGGGGTATAATATCAAGTCAATGTAAGTATACCACAGTCCGCCCCTGCGGGGCAAGACAACAGGCTGCGGAATTTGTCCGCGGTCATGGGAGGGCGTCGTGAAAACCGTACATCTCATCAGCGGCGGCGACGCCGGGGGCGCGCGCACCCATGTGCTCCGGCTGCTCGGCGAGCTGAACAAAACCGGCCAGGCGCAGCTTCTGTGTCTGGGCGGCGGCGCGCTGGCCGACGACGCGCGCGAGCGCGGCATCCCCTGCGAAACGCTCACCGGCGGTTTTTTTGCGCAGCTTCGCGCAGCAAAGCAATACATCCGCTCCGGCGGGTTCGATCTCGTCCGCTGCCACGGCAGCCGCGCCAATCTGACGGCGGCGCTGCTCCGCCCGTCTCTCGGCGTGCCGGTCGTATCGACGATCCACAGCGATCACCGGCTCGACTATCTGCACCGGCCCGCTGCCCGGCTCGTTTACGGCACGCTCAACGCTCTGGCGCTTCGGAAAATGGACGCACTCGTGTGCGTGTCGGGCGCAATGCGCGAGAAATATGCCGCCCGGAATTTCCGGCGCGGGAGGCTCTTTTCCGTTTATAACGGCGCGGATATGGATACGCCGCGCTCAAAAATGCGCCGGGAGGATTTTCTTGCCGCGCACGGCATTCCCGCCGCGCCGGGCGATATTCTCGCGGGAACTGCCGCGCGGTTTGATGCGGTAAAAGACCTTTCCACGATGCTGCGCGGCTTTGCCGCCGCTGCAAAGGAGGAGCCGCAGCTCCGTCTCCTTCTCGCCGGAGCGGGCGCGGAGGAGAAAATGCTCCGCGCGCTGGCAAAAGAGCTCGGCGTTTCCGACCGCGTCCATTTCACCGGCTGGCTCGATGATACGGAAGCTCTCTACGCGGGCCTGGATGTCTGCCTTCTCACATCGCTTTCCGAGACGTTTCCCTATGCGCTCACCGACGCGGCAAAATACCGCGTGCCGGTCATTGCAACCGCCGTCGGCGGCGTGCCGGAGCTTGTGGAAAACGGCGTTCACGGCCTTCTCATCGCCCCCGGCGATACCGCCGCGCTTGCATCGGATATTTTGACGCTCTCGCGCGATCCGGCGCTGCGCGAAAAGCTCGGCACAGCGCTCCGTGACCGGACGGCAAAGAAATTTTCCCTCTCCGCCATGGCGCTGCGCGAAAAAGAGATCTGCCGCGCTGTTCTCTCGCCCCGGCGGGAGATCGTGATCGCCGGGGCCTACGGCTGCGGCAACCGCGGCGATGAGCTGATGCTTGAAAATCTTCTGCGCGATGGGCGCGCCGCCGCGCCGGAATGCGCGGTCACGGTGCTCTCGCACCGGCCAAAGGAAATGGCGCGCCGGTTTGATGTTGACAGTTTGTATTATCTGAACGTTCCGGCGATACGCCGAAGAATGAAGAGCGCCCGCGCGCTCGTCTTCGGCGGCGGGAATCTGCTGCAGGACGCGACATCCCGCCGGTCGCTCGTCTATTATCTCGCGCTGCTGCGAAAGGGAAAGCAAAGCGGCTGCCGCACGCTCCTGTACGGCGCGGGGCTTGGCCCGCTCTCGCCGCGCGGCTGGGCCAAATGCACGGCGGCGCTGAACGAATGCGCCGATACGATCGTCTTTCGGGAGAGGGAAAGCCTTGCCGCGGCAAGGAAGCACGGCATAAACGCTCCGGAGCTCATTCTCGGCGCGGACGGCGCGGCAGAAACATCCGTGTCCGCCGCGCCGCGGGAGAACGTCCTTCTCGTCTGCCCCCGGCGGGGCCGCGGCGCGCCGCCGTTTCCGGCGGAATATGCCCGCGCCGCCGCGGAGATCGCCGCAAAGCGCGGCTGGAAGCTGCGGTATATCGCCATGAACGTCCGGCAGGATCTGCCGCTCTGCCGTGCGCTGGTCTCGGAGACCGGCGGGGAAACCGCCGCCGCGCAGGAGGATACCGCGGCACTCACGCGCCTTTTCGCATCGGCACGGCTCACGGTATCGATGCGGCTGCACGCGCTCACACTCTCGTATCTTGCCGGAACACCGGCGTTCGGCATCGACGGTGACGGACGCATCGCCGCGTTTGCGAAGGAATGCGGCATACCGTACCGCACCGTGGAAGAATGCGGAGATATCGCCGCCGCGCTCGAAGAGGCGCTTACGGCGGAAACGCCGGACGCAGCCATATGGAACGACCGGCTCGCGGCGGGACGCGCCGCGCTTGCCCGCGCGCTTCGCGCGCCGGAAAAGGAGAAAGAAAAATGATCTATACCGATCAGCACATTCATTGCCAATGCTCGCCGGATTCGCACACGCCGCTGCGCGAAATGGCAGCGGCGGCGCGAGACCACGGCATGAGCGCCGTGTGCTTCACCGACCATATCGACATGGACTTCGGCAATCTCGGCGATCTGCGCTGGGAGGCGCGGAAGGACATCCTGCGCGCGGCATGGGCGGATGTGCGAGCAAACCCCGTGGAGGGTATCACCGTCCGCTGCGGCATTGAGCTCGGCGAGGCGAACCATGACCCTGCCGCGGCGAAGGAAGCCGCGCTCGAACCGGGGCTGGACTTTGTTCTCGGCTCGCTGCACAATCTGCGCGGAAAGCCGGATTTCTATGAGTATCCGTACACGTCCGAGGAGCAGTGCGCGCAGCTCAACCGGGAGTATCTCGCGGAGCTCCTGGAGCTGACGGAGTTTCCGTACTTTGACACCATGGCGCACATCGGGTATACTTCCCGGTATATGCACCGCGACGGCTTTTCCGCCGAGATCACGACGGAGGCATACCGCGACGAGCTCGCCGCGGTATACGAAGCGCTCATCGCGCAGGGACGCGGCATTGAGATCAACGTATCCGGCCTGCGCACCGGCCACACGAGCTACCCGAACGCCTCGGCGCTCGCACTCTACCACGATCTCGGCGGCGAGATCCTCACGCTCGGCAGCGACGCCCACACGCCGGAGGACGCCTCCGTCGGCATCCGCGAGGGCGCGGAGCTGCTGCGGACGATCGGCTTTCGGTATTACACGGTGTTCGAGCAGAGAAAGGCTTCGTTCCTACCGCTGGAATATTTTAAAAGATAAAGCAAAGGAGACATATACATCATGATCGTTATTGCATCTGACCACGGCGGCTACTCCCTCAAGCAGGAGCTGATGGCGCACCTGAAGGAAAAGGGCGTCGAGTTCGAGGATATCGGCACCTATTCCGAAGCGAGCTGCAACTATCCCGAATACGCCGAGCGCGCCGCGCGCGGCGTTGCGGAAGGGAAGTACGAAAAGGGTATCCTTGTCTGCGGCACGGGCATCGGCATGTCGCTCGCGGCGAACAAGATCCCCGGCATCCGCTGCGCGCTGCTGTCCGACTGCTTCAGCGCGGAGATGTGCCGCGCGCACAACAACGCGAACATGTGCGCGCTCGGCGGGCGTGTCACCGGTCCCGAGCTTGCCAAGCGCATGGTCGATCTCTTTCTCACGACGGAGTTTCTCGGCGGACGCCATGCTGACCGCGTGAATATGATCTCCGCGCTCGAAAACCATGATCGTTAAGGGCCACCGCGTATACCGCGGCCGCCGCGGCGCGGGGCGCAGCGGCTCTCCGGTGCTGCTCACGATCCTCGTGCTCGTGATTCTGGGGCTGCTGCTCGCGTTCTCGCTGCTGCCGGAATACGTTGTCTACCACCGCGACGGCGTGGAGATGGTCGTGCCGATGCTGCAGGAGGATGGGAAGGGTTACACCGTGGAGGGCATTTCCGCCCCCGTGCCCTATACCGGCGACGCTTCGGCCGCCATTCAGGTCGCCGAGCCGGATTATACCAACGTTTCGCTCGCAAGCAGCGCGGGGCTGCAGTATCTGACCGGATACTATGTCCCGTTCTCCAAGGTGAATGCCAACGGGCTGGAAACGGCGGTCAAGGAAGCCGAACGCAGCGGCGTGAAGGGCCTTGTGCTGGAAATGAAGGACGAAAGCGGCAAGCTCGCATGGATGTCCGGCGTGGCGACGGCGTCGTCCAACGCCGCGAACAGCACCTGGGACCCGACGGCGTATCTGAGCGAGCTCAAGGCGCAGGGGTGGACCATCACGGCGGAGATCTGCTGCGCCGTGGACACGCTGCTCGCCTCGGCCAACCCGGACGTTGCGCTGCGCGACCGCACCGGCGCGCCCTATGTGGACGAGTCCGGCGGCTGGGTGGATCTCTGGAACCGCGATGTGCGCACGTATATCGAAGAGCTCTGCACCGACCTCATGGCGATGGGCGTGGATGAGATCATCCTCTCCCGTGTGGAGCATCCGTTCGCCGAGGTCATGTACACGCGTGAAATTGCCTCCAGTCTCAACCGCGAGGCGTTCTGCATGAATTTCTCCATCTCCGTGCGCGAAGCGATCGACAAGACGATGAAGGACAAAAACGTCCATCTGAGCGCGCGCGTGCCGCACGACGTGCTCACGACCGGCACCGACAACGGCCAGTCGATGGATAATTTCCTCAAGGTCTACGACCGGCTCGTCATCGAGACCGAGACCTACAGCGACGACGCGCCGCTCTTCACCGAAAAGAAGATCGACAGTACACTGCGCTTCGTGCCGCAGATGACATGGACGTTCGGCGGCGGCTCGTGGATCCTTGACCCGACCGTCGGCGCATCGAAATAACAAAGGAGGAAGCGCGCTTTGATCGAGCTTCTTGCGCGGCTGTTCATCCGGGACAGCCGCCATACGGACGATCCCCGCGTCCGCACCGCTTACGGCATGCTTTGCTCGGCGGTCGCCATCACGCTCAATATCCTGCTGGCGGCGGCCAAATTCGTCGTCGGCACGCTCGCCGGGTCGGTCTCGATCACGGCGGACGCAATGAACAACCTCTCCGACGTCGGCAGCGGCGCGCTCACGCTCGTCGGCTTCCGCCTGTCGGGGAAAAAGCCCGATCTCGAGCACCCGTTCGGCCACGGGCGGATCGAGTATGTGATGGGGCTCGTCATCGCGGGACTCATCCTCTATGCCGGCGTCGACGCGCTGCGCGGCGCTGCCGGCAAGCTGCTGCACCCGGAGGCAATGGAGTTCACGTGGGCGGCGGTCGCGGTGCTTGCGCTCTCCATTCTCGTGAAAATTTATATGTCGGTGTTCTACCGGCGGATCGGGCGGAAGATCGGCTCAACGGCCATGGAGATGTCCGGCGCGGACGCGCTCAACGACACGATCTCCACGGCGCTCACGCTCGTGTGCCTGCTCGTCTATAAATTTACGGGGCTGGATCTTGACGCTTACGCCGGTATCGTCGTGGCGGTGCTGCTGCTCAAAACCGGGTACGAGGGCGGAAAGGAAACGCTCGGGCAGCTCCTCGGCCAGCGGCCGAGCGCGGAGCTCGCGGAAAAGGTGCGGCAGATCGTGCTGTCGTACCCGGAGGTTCTCGCCATCCACGATCTCGTTATCCATGACTACGGCCCCGGCCGCTGCCACGTCTCTCTCCATGCGGAGGTGGACGGCGAGGGGAACATTTATGAGCTGCACGAGGCGATCGACCGCGCAATGAGCGAGCTGGACCACAAGCTCGGCTGTTTTTCCGTCATCCACATGGACCCCGTGGACACGAAAAACGAGCGGCTGGCGGAGATGCGCGAGGAAACGGTGCAGCTTCTGCGGAGCATCGATCCCGTGCTCAGCCTGCACGATTTCCGCATGGTGCCGGGAAAGCACCGGACGAATCTCGTCTTTGACGTGCTCGTGCCGTTCGGGTATAAGCTCTCGGACGAGGACGTGCGCAAAGCCGTCCGCGCCGCCGTGGAGGAGCGTCACCCGGACTGCCGGTGCATCATCCAGATCGATAAATCCTATACATAACGCGAATTTCGCCGCAGAGCGTACAAAACCACGGATTTTGTACGCCCCGCGGCGTTGACAAGGCGCGAAAAACGTGGTAGAACAATAGACGCCGGGTAAACCGGCAGAATTCTTGAATCGCCAAACCAAATACGGCTTATCAAGAGTGGTGGAGGGAACGGCCCTGTGAAGCCCGACAACCTGTGCGTGAGCATAAGGTGCCAAATCCGTCGGCGGAAGTCGAAAGATAAGATTTTTTATCGCTCCGCCGTAAGCACGGGATCATCCCGGCCAGAGGCGCGGCGATATTTTTTTACATCAGGAGGAAACCATGGCAAACTATCTCTTCACATCCGAAAGCGTCACCGAAGGCCATCCCGATAAGATCTGCGATCAGATCTCCGACGCGGTGCTCGACGCCATTCTCGAAAAAGACCCCGACGGCCACGTCGCGTGCGAGTGCTCTGCCACGACCGGCCTTGTTCTCGTCATGGGCGAGATCACCACGAGCTGCTACGTCGATATCCCGAAGATCGTGCGCGACGTCGTGCGCGACATCGGCTACGACCGCGCGAAGTTCGGCTTTGACTGCGAGACCTGCGCGGTGCTCACGTCCATCCACGAGCAGTCCGCCGATATCGCAATGGGCGTCAACGAGTCGCTCGAGCGCAAGCAGGGCGGCGAGGGCGACGATCTCACCAACGGCGCCGGCGACCAGGGCATGATGTTCGGCTACGCCTGCGACGAAACGAGCGAGCTCATGCCGCTGCCCATCTCTCTCGCGCATAAAATGGCGCGCCGTCTGACCGAGGTGCGCAAGAACGGCAAGCTCCACTATCTCCGTCCGGACGGCAAGACCCAGGTCACTGTGGAGTACGACAAGGACAACCGCCCCGTGCGCATCGACACGGTCGTCATCTCCTCCCAGCACGCGCCGGAGGTCTCTCTTGAGCAGATCCGCGAGGATCTTATCCGCGAGGTCGCGCTGCCCGTGATCCCCGCCGAGCTCAACAAGGGCGACATCCGCTTCTTCATCAACCCCACCGGCCGCTTTGTCATCGGCGGCCCGCAGGGTGACAGCGGTCTCACCGGCCGCAAGATTATCGTTGATACCTACGGCGGCAGCGCTCCCCACGGCGGCGGCGCCTTCTCCGGCAAGGACCCGACGAAGGTGGACCGCAGCGCCGCGTACGCCGCGCGCTATGTGGCAAAGAACATCGTCGCCGCCGGTCTTGCCCATTGCTGCCAGGTGCAGCTCGCTTACGCCATCGGCGTGGCCGAGCCCGTGAGCGTGAACGTTACGACGTTCGGCACTGGCACGGTGTCCGACGAGACGCTCGAAAAGGCCGTGAAGAAGGTCTTTGATCTGCGCCCGACCGCCATCATCCGCGATCTTGACCTGCGCAAGCCCATCTACCGCCATCTCGCCGCTTACGGCCACATGGGACGCGAGGATCTCGGCGTCGCCTGGGAAAAGACCGACCGCACCGAGGAACTGAAAAAGGCCGTACAGGGCTGATTTCAAAAATATAAAAATATACAAGGAGGGCAAACCCATGAATGAGGAAATGCTGCGCGGACTTGCTTCCCGCCGCTCGAACCGAGCGTTCGCGCCCGAGCAGATCACCGACGGGGAGCTGCACAAGGTGCTCGCCGCCGGTATGAACGCGCCGACCGCCAAAAACGGCCAGAGCCCGATCATCATCGCGGTGCAGAATCCCGACGAGGTCGCCGCGGTCAACGCGCTCAACGCGAAGTTCACCCCGAACGCCAACCCCTACTACGGCGCGCCCACCATTCTGCTCGTGCTCGTGCCGCGCACCTTCCCGCTCGGCGATCTGGACGGCGCGGCAGTGCTCACGAACCTGTGCAACGGCGCATACGCCGCCGGGCTCGCGTCCTGCTGGATCAACCGGCCGCAGTTCATGTTTGAAACGAACGAGGGCCGCGAAATGCTCCGTCGCTGGGGCGTGGAGGGCGACTGGCGCGGCGTCGGCTCCGTGGCGGTCGGCCACCCCGCAGCCCCCGACCCGGAGGCAAAGCCCCGCAAGGAAAATTACTGCTATATCGTGAAGTAAATCGAGCAAAAATCAACGGCGTGACCCGCACGGGTCACGCCGTTGGTGGTTTTATGCTTTTCTTCTCCCCGTCAACACGATTCCGATGACCGCGGCGAGAAGCGCGGCCGGGGCGAGCCGGACAAAGACGAATTCAAATCGGTGCAGGAGCGTCCCCGCGGCGGCAAGCTCCGGGTCACTGTAATCCCAGAGCGGATACGGGCGTTTCCTTGCCGCGAGCGCTGTGAACACGGCAAGGATGAGCGCGCATAGGGAAATGAGCGCCCGCCGGGCGGCTTTTGCCGGAAAATCTTATTCGTCCAGCTTGAGAACGGCAAGGAAGGCCTCCGTCGGGATCTGCACCGTGCCGAGCTGGCGCATTTTCTTTTTGCCTTCCTTCTGCTTTTCGAGAAGCTTTTTCTTTCGCGTGATGTCGCCGCCGTAGCACTTGGCGAGAACGTCCTTGCGCATGGCGCGCACCGTTTCGCGCGCGATGATCTTGCCGCCGATGGCCGCCTGTACGGGAACTTCGAAGAGCTGGCGGGGGATGTTGTCGCGCAGCTTTTCGCACAGCTTACGCGCGCGGCCGTAGGCCTTTTCGCGGTGGGCGATGAAGCTCAGCGCGTCCACCTGATCGCCGTTCAGGAGCATATCGACCTTCACGAGATCGGACGGGACGTACTCCGAGAGCTCATAGTCGAGCGAGGCGTAGCCCTTCGTCTTGGCCTTGAGGGTATCGAAGAAATCGTAGATGATCTCGTTGAGCGGCATTTCGTAATGCATTTCCACGAGCCGCTGGTCGAGATACTGCATGTTTTTATAAACGCCGCGGCGCTCCTGGCAGAGCGGCATGATGTTGCCGACGAACTCGTTCGGCGTGATGATCGTCACCTTGACGAACGGCTCGAGCGCCTCGGCGATGGACGCCGGGTCGGGGTAGTTGTGCGGGTTATCGACGAATACCGTTGTGCCGTCGGTCTTTTTGACCTCGTAGATGACCGAGGGGAGCGTCGTGACGAGATCGAGGTTGAACTCGCGCTCCAACCGCTCCTGGATGACCTCCATGTGCAGCATGCCGAGGAAGCCGCAGCGGAAGCCGTAGCCGAGGGCGATGGACGTTTCCGGCTCGTAGGAAAGGGAGGCGTCGTTGAGCTTGAGCTTGTCGAGCGCGTCGCGCAGGTCGGGGAACTTGGAGCCGTCCTCGGTGTAAATGCCGCAGTAGACCATGCTGCGCGCCGGGCGGTAGCCGGGCAGCGCCTCGGAGCAGGGGCGCACGCTCTCGGTGACGGTGTCGCCGACGCGGGTGTCCTCCACGTTTTTGATGCTCGCGGTGAAGTAGCCGACGTCGCCGGCGGCGAGCTCATCGCAGGGGTCGAGCCCCATCGGGCGCAGATGCCCGACCTCGAGGACCTTATACTCCGCGCCCGTGGCCATCAGGCGGATGGGCGTATCCTTGCGGATCACGCCGTCCACGACGCGGACAAGCACGATAACGCCGCGGTAAGCGTCGTATTGGCTGTCGAAGATGAGCGCCTTGAGCGGCGAGGCGGCATCGCCCTTCGGGGCGGAGACGTGCTGCACGATATACTCCGGCACGGCCTCCACGTTGATGCCGTTTTTGGCGGAGATCTCCGGCGCGTCCATCGCCGGGATGCCGATGATGTCTTCAATCTCGGTCTTGGTGCGCTCCGGGTCGGCGGCGGGCAGGTCGATCTTGTTGATGACGGGCAGGATCTCGAGATCGTGCTCGAGCGCAAGATACGTGTTGGCAAGCGTCTGCGCCTCCACGCCCTGCGAGGCGTCCACAACGAGCACCGCGCCCTCGCACGCGGCGAGCGAGCGGGAGACCTCGTAGTTGAAGTCCACATGGCCCGGCGTGTCGATAAGATTGAGCGTATACGTCTCGCCGTCCTTGGCCTTGTACGTCAATCCGACGGCGCGCGCCTTGATGGTGATGCCGCGCTCGCGCTCGAGATCCATGTTGTCGAGGATCTGCTCGGACATTTCGCGTTTTTCCACCGCGCCGCACAGCTCAATGAGCCGGTCAGACAGCGTGGATTTGCCGTGGTCGATGTGCGCGATGATGGAAAAATTCCGGATATGGCTCTGGTCGATCATAGGGGTACTCCTCAAAAAAGAATCAGTGCGCGTTCTCTACGCGCGCGGCAAGAGCGCGAAGCTCCTCCGCCAGCGCGTGCAGCCGCGGCGCTGTCTCGCCGCCCGGCTCGTCCGTCCGGCCCAGCAGATAGTCCGCCGAAACGCCGTAATACTCGCACGCCCGGCAGACAAAGTCCAGCCCCGGCTCGCGCGCGCCGTTTTCATAGTGCGAGAGCAGCGCCTGCGATATGCCGAGATCCGCCGCCGCCGTACGCTGCGAGGCGCCCTTTTTGCGCCGCAGCTCGGACATGGTCTCCGAAAACCCTCTTGTCATGGGGGGCGATCGCTCCTTTGCGTTGATTACTTTCTGTATTATAACAAGAGAGTTCCGTGTTTGTAAAGGTTGACTTTTCCGCAAATCGTGATAGTATATTTATGCTAAAAAATTTGTTTTTTCCGGAGGTTTTCCCCATGTTTGACAAACTGATCGACATTTTGAAAGCCAATCCCCGCCGCATCGTGTTCACCGAGGGTCCCGATGCCCGTATCCTTGAGGCGGCTTCCCGCCTGAAGAAGGACGGCTTCCTCACCCCGGTGCTCGTCGGCAACGTGGAAGAGGTCAAGGCCGCGGCCGCCAAGGGCGGCTTCGATATCGAAGGCCTGGAGATCATTGACCCGCTGACCTACGATAAGATGGACGAGATGGTCGATGCGATGGTCGCTCTTCGCAAGGGCAAGATGACGCCCGAAGAGTGCCGCGAGCTGCTCAAGAAGGGCAACTACTTCGGCACGATGCTCGTGAAGATGGGCGTGGCCGACTCCCTGCTCGGCGGCGCTACCTACTCCACCGCCGACACCGTCCGCCCCGCGCTGCAGCTCATCAAGACCCGTCCGGGCGCGCATCTCGTCTCCTCCTGCTTCATTCTGCAGCGCGGCGAAGAGCTCCTCGCCATGGGCGACTGCGCCATCAACATCTCCTACGAGGACAGCGTGGACAAGGAAGGAAATGTGACCGTTTCCGCCGCGCAGAAGCTCGCCGAGGTCGCCATCGAGACGGCCCGCACCGCCAAGATCTTCGGCATCGACCCGAAGGTCGCCATGCTCTCCTTCTCCACCAACGGCTCCGGCAAGGGCGCGACGGTCGCGCTCAGCCACGAGGCCACCAAGGTCGCCAAGGAAATGGCCCCCGAGCTCGCCATCGACGGCGAGATGCAGTTCGACGCCGCCGTGTCCCCCACCGTCGGCCAGCTCAAGTTCCCCGGCTCCAAGGTCGCGGGCTATGCCAACACCTTCATCTTCCCCTGCATCGAGGCCGGCAACATCGGCTACAAGATCGCGCAGCGTCTCGGCGGCTACGCCGCCTACGGCCCGATCCTGCAGGGCCTGAACGCCCCGATCAACGACCTCTCCCGCGGCTGCAACGCCGACGAGGTCTACAAGATGGCCATCATCACCGCCGCTCTCGCCTGAGTACATAGTTTCAACGAAAATCCCCGTCCCGGCGGACGGGGATGTTTTTTACCGAAAGGAGAGATCCCATGAGTCGATTTGCCGTTTTGCTGTATCCGAGCGCGTCTTTGCAGGAGATCACCTGCCTCACGGCGGCTCTTTCCGTCTGGTATGGCGAGAGCATCGATTATATTGCCGGAGAGGACAAAGAGTACCGAAGCGAGGAAGGGCTGCGTCTGCTGCCGACGAAAACGGCGGCGGAGGCCGATCCCGCAGGCTATGACTGCGTGATCCTGCCCGGCACGATCGATCCGCTCCCGGCGCTGCATGACGAGGCGCTGGTCGCCTTTCTGCGCCGGGGCATCGGAACGAACACCGTGTTTGCCGCGATCTCTTCGGCGCCGCTGCTGCTTTGCAGGGCGGGGCTGCTGAAAGGGAAAAAGTTTACGGCGGGGTTTTTCCTACAGATGGTCGATGTGTTTCCGTTTGTGGAAAAGAAAAACTTTGTCCATCAAGGCGTGGTCACGGACGGAAACGTCATCACCGGCATCGGTATGTTTTACCGGGCGTTTGCCGAGACTGTCTTGCGGCGTTTCGGGTTTGACCCAGGAAAAAGCTTTATGCGCGCCGAACCGGAGAATTTTACGGAGGACGACCTCACGTTTTACTGGACGGAGGACGAGTACCGCGAGTTTCTGGAAGAGTGGAAAGAGTACGAGAAATAAGCGTGCCGTTCATACAAAATAAGAGCAGCCGCGGCAGATCACTCTGCCGCGGCTCAGCCTGTCGAAAAAGCCAGCTTCCGCCGGACTTTCTTTTCGGAAAGTCCGGCGCTTTTCGTATGCGGGAATTTATTTGGTTTCGCTGTACTTTTTGAGCTTTTCGCGGTCGATCTCCACGCCGAGACCCGGTCCATCGGGGACGAGCAGGCAGCCGTCGTCGTACTGGAACGGCTTGGTGATGATATCGTCCATGTACCAGCGGGCGGCGACCTTCGTCTGCTCCGGACAGCCCTCCACATGGGTGATCGGGAAGACGGAGGCAAGGTCGATGTTCGCGCCGCAGCAGGCCATGTGCAGGTTCGCCGCCGTGCCGACGCCGAACTCGCCCGAGCCGTTCACGTTGCAGCGGATACCGGCGCACTCGGCGATCTTCGCAACGGTGCGCGCCGGGTACAGACCGCCGGCCTTGGTGACGTAGATGGAGATGTAGTCCGCCGCGTGCTTCGCCACAATGTCGAGCGCGTCGGTCGGCGTCCAGCAGCTTTCATCGGCGCACACGGGCACTTCGAGCATGCGCGTCACCTCGCGCAGCTGATCAAAGCCCTCGACCGGCTGCTCCAGATACTGCAGATCGAAGCGGTCCATGCGCTTGCCCCACTTGATCGCGTCCTTGGCGGTGGGGTAGCCCTGGTTGGCGTCCACGAGGATGTTGATGTGCGGCCCAACGGCCTTGCGGAGCTTTTCCATCAGCTCCATGTCGCGCACGGGATCGAGACCGCCCTTCATCTTGATGGTCTTGATGCCCTCGCCGCAGGCGGCGACGGCCTCGTCCACGGCGGCTTCAATGTCGAGCACGACGCCGAGACTGTGCGCGATGGGGATGGCCTTGCGGTGCTGGCCGCCGAGCAGCTTGTAAACGGGCTTGTCGAGCGCCTTGCCCATGATGTCGTAGAGCGCGATGTCGATGGCGGCCTTGGCGTAAACAAAGCCGCGGATGGCCTTGTCCATCCTGTGATGGATGAGGTCGATATCAAAGGGATCCATGCCGGCGATGGCGGGGAAGAGGTTGTCGCGGATGACGACCTCGGTCGTCTCGTACGACTCGCCGTAGTAGCGGCCGAAATCGCCGCCCCACTCCGGCATGGTGGTGGCTTCGCCGTAGCCGACAATGCCGTCGTCGGTCTTGACTTCCAGAATGACCCAGCCCTGCCCGACGTCGGCCGTGCTGCTCGCCCAGGTGTGGCGGCGGCGCGTGGGGATGCTCACCTTATAAATTTTATACGATTCGATTTTCATAGCGTGTCGTTCCTTTCCGCGGTTCAGCCGCGCGTGACGTAATCAAGGACCTGCTCGATCGTTTTGCCGTCCAGCCCCATCTTCTCAAGATTCACGCCCTCGGCGTGGTAATCCCGGCCCATCATGGCCTCGGACAGGGTGACGTGCGCATCCGTGACCGGCGTGGGGACGCCGGCCAGACGGCCCAGCTCCGCGATCGGGAGAAGGCCGGAGCCGATATCCTCGTGCATGTACCGGTGGTCGAGCGAGGGGGGCGCTTTGATGAACTTGTTGGCTTCGCTCTCCTGGCAGGCCTTGTAGGGATCGTTGGCCTCCGCCGCCTCCTTCGTGGTGGATCCGGCGTTGTAGAGCACGGTGCAGAAATTGTCGAGCTCGAGCCCGTACGCCTTCGCAACGGCCAGGCGCTCCTCGTCCACCATGCGGATGACCTTGCCGATGGCCGGGGTCACGCCGTCATAGTAGAAGCGGAAGTCGCCGCCGGTATGCTCGATCCAGCCGGCATTGAGCACGACGCCCGGCGGATGGAACATGGCGTTGATGTTGCAGAGCGAGGACTCCAGCACATCGCGGCCTGCGACGACATACGGATACGCCTTGCGGATGACCTCCAGCACGGCCTCGGTATCCTTCGCCGGGAACACGCCGACGGTGACAGGCTTATCGCTGCTGCTCACATGCACGCTCGTTTCGCTCGTTTTGCGGGCGATATAGCTGAGCGTGTTCGCCTCGGCGATGCGGCCCCGGCCCAGAATGTGCGCCGCGCGCAGCGCGCCGCCGGTGTGACCGGGATTCATATAGAGCACGGTGTCGCCGCGCAGATACGGCTTCATGGCGTTGAGATAGCGCTCGTGACCGGTGCCGGGAACGTTCATCACGACGAGATCGGCGCCGGAAACGGCCTCCTCCATCGAGTTTGACACATGGGCGACGCGGCAGCTGCCCTCGCCCCAGACGCCGGTATAGGAGATCACGTTATCGTTATTGTGCAGCGTTTCCACGCGCGCGGCGGAGAAGGTGAACAGGCACACTTCGTACCCCCGCAGCGTGAGGTCGGCCGCGGCGGCATAGCCGCCGTGTCCGCCGCCCAGAACGGCGATTTTCATGGATGCGTCCTCCTCTTTGGTTGTTATCCGTCCGCGCGGATGGTGGCGAGCTGCTGGTACGGGTGGTGCGTGCCGGTGATCATCCGGTGACCGTCCGCCGTGACAAGGACCTCATTTTCGAGCTGGTAGCCGCACTCGCCGTCGATCACGTGGATCGGCTCGACGCAGAGGACCATGTTCTCGCGCAGCGTCGTGTCCTTATAGGTGTTGATGTACGGCTCCTCGTGCAGCGTGAGACCGAGACCGTGGCCGATGAACGCGACGGGCTTGAAGCCCCACTCGGTGAACTGCTTGGCAAAGTTATCGTAGATCGTTTTGGTGCTCACGCCCGGCTTGATCTGGGCAATGGCATCGTCATGCGCCTTGACGAGCTTGCTCCATGTCTCCGCCTGGTGCTCGGTCGGCGTGCCGACGACCGCCGTGCGGCAGCAGTCGCAGTAGTAGTTATCCTTCGTGCCCATCACGTCCACGCGGACGATGTCGCCCTTTTCGAGCACCTTGTCGGTGGGCTCGCCGTTGAGCAGGCAGCTGCGCACGCCGGAGCCGACCATCGGCATGGACATCTTGTCGCCCTTGGCGATCTCGGCGAAGCCGTTGGAGATAAAGCGGTAAATGTCCTTCTCAGTCATGCCCGCGCGGGCGCTGGCGAAGGCGCCGTAAATGACCTCTTCGATGTTGGAGCCGAAGGAGATGATGCGGTCAAGCTCAAACTGCATCTTGATGAAGCGCATCTCTTCGTACGCGGCGTCGGCGTTGACGATCTCGGCGTGCGGCAGCTCCCTGTGCATGAGATCCATATCGATGGCGGAGAGATAGGAGAGCTCCATGCCGATGCGCTTCGTCTCCATGCCGAACTCCTTGAGCTTGTCGATGGCGATCATCATCGGGTTCTGGGTGAACTCGTTGTAGCTGATGATGCTCTTCGGATCCATCCAGCTCTGGGCGCGCATGATGGGCTCTTCAATGTTCACAACGATGACGACAGGGTCGTGCTTCTCGGTGATGATGTGGATGACCTTGCGGCTGCGGACCGTGACCTGCGTGGGGATGTAAGCGCCGGTGACGTAGGTGATGTTCTCCGGCGTCATGGTGACCATGGCGTCCAGATGGTACTTTTTCAGCATTTCGCGCTGAAGATCGGTGATCTCTTTCATGGTGGTTCCTCCGTTTTCTGTTTTTAAAAAATTGGTAGGATGACTTACTGTATAAAAACCGGCCGCACAGGGCGGTCAGGTTTCCGGCTGGGTCAGTTCGATGCTCGAACGGGTCGTGGCAAGGTGGGCGATGTACGCCTGCTTGACCTGATTGACGTCGAGCGAGCCGAAGGCATTGGCGATCTGGTTGTGCTCCCAGAGCGACTGCTCCACATAGTTCGTATGGGTGAAAAGCACCCGGCGCTCGTCGTAGATCGTGCCGGTCAGCGTGATGCAGATGTTCAAAAGAATGTCGTTGTTGGCGGCGCGGCGGATGATGTTGTGGAATTCCAGGTCGTGGCGGAGCATATCCTCGTTCGTCATGTCCGTTTTGCGCACGGCGGCGATGCACGCTTTCATCTCGTCCCGGAGACGGGGGTAATCCTCCTCGGGGATAAGATCGATCGCCTTGAGATCCAGCGCTTCGCGCACGGTGAGGATGTTCAGTATCTCGTCCTTGTGGATCATCAGCCAGAGGGAGCTGCCGTCGTCGGGCTGCGTATCTTCCTTCCGAAGGAAAATGCCGCTGCCGTGGCGGATCTCCACAACGTCCATCGCCTCGAGCACCTTCAGCGCCTCGCGCAGGGAGTTGCGGCTGATGCCGAGCTGCTCGGCCAGCTCGCGCTCCGGCGGGAGCTTGTCGCCCACGGAGAAGCCCTTTTTGGATATATAGGCCAGAAGGCTGCGGACGTTTTTATTTTCTTTGAAAGCAAACGGCGCGCCCGAATAATACATGGCAGATCCCTCCTGCGGTTGATCGCTGCCCATTATATATCAACCGAGCCAAAAAGAAAATACCGGGGCCGATGGACTCGCAAATTGGCCCTACCTCTTGATTCGGAGTATACACCAATACGAAAAAGAATCAAGACAAAACTGAGGATGAAACGGAAAAACGTGAAACTGTACAAAATGGTTGAACCAATTTTAACGCACTCGCCGAAAAAAGCGCACCGGACTTTCCCGACAGAAAGCCCGGCGCGCTTTTGGCCTTTACCAAAACGGCAAAAGAGGGTATAATTATTTGGGCAGACCTTCGAGCAGCAGCTTTACTCCGATGCCGACCAGGATGATGCCGCCGGCGATCTCCGCCGTTTTCGGGCGGATGCCGGGGATGCGGCTCGCGGTCATGGCGCCGCCGAAGGCGATGAGGAACGTTGTGCAGCCGATAACGGCGCACGAGAGTACAACGCCGGGGCCCGGGGGCGAGAACGCGAAGCTCACGCCGACGGCGAGCGCGTCGATGCTCGTTGCCACGGCGAGCGCGAGCAGCCGCTTGTGGGAGAGCACCGCCATGCCGCCGGAGCCCTCCTCGCCGCCGCGCACGGCTTCGAGGATCATTTTGCCGCCGATGAACGCGAGCAGCGCAAAGCTCACGTACGGGCCGATGGCCGTGACATAGCCGGACACCGTGCTGCCGAGAATGTAACCCGCGAGCGGCATGAGAAACTGGAACGCGCCGAAATACAGCCCGTGCCAGAGCGCATAGCCCGTCTTGAACGGGCGCATGGCGATACCGTTTGTAACGGACACCGCAAACGCATCCATGGAAAGGGAAATGCCGATGAGTATGACAGAAAGCATGGGAGCCTCCGCACAGGAAAAGAATATGGCCGCCGCGCTCGCACTCGCGCGTGAGGCCGCCGCCGCGGGGGAGATACCGGTCGGCTGCGTTATCACCGACGGCGCGGGGAACGTGATCGGACGGGGGAGAAACCGGCGCGAGGAGGGCGCGGACGCGACCGCCCACGCCGAGATCGAGGCCATCCGCGAGGCCTGCCGTGCGCTCGGCACGTGGCGGCTCGACGGATGCACGCTGTATGTGACGCTCGAGCCCTGCCCCATGTGCGCCGGGGCGATACTGAACGCGCGCATCCCCACGGTGGTATACGGCGCGCGGGAAGCGAAAAGCGGTTCGTGCGGCAGCGTGATCGACCTGTTTTTTGAAAACTACGGGTTTCAGCCGCGGGTGTACGGCGGCGTCCGGAAGGACGAGTGCGCCGCGCTGCTGCGGAATTTCTTTTTGCGGATGCGGGAAAAATAAAGGGCAATTTAATGGGAGCCGAGATTCGGCTCCCATTTTTCATTAGTTCTTGAGCGTTCCGTCCGGGTTGAAGAGAGGCAGGGGGGCGAGCACGGTGATGTCGTGCCGCTCGATCGCGCCGCCCTCGGCGAGGACCGCCATCTTGCCGACGATGTTGCCGCCGGCCTTCTTCACAAGCTCCTCCATGGCGCGCAGGCTCTCGCCGGTGGAGATCACGTCGTCCACGATGAGGATGCGCTTGCCGTTCATGCGCTCGGCGTCCGCGGTGTCGATAATGAGGGTCTGCGTGCCGCCGGTGGTGATGGAGTGCACATGCACCTCGAAAATGCCGGTCATGTACGCCTTGGCCTTCTTGCGGGCGAGCAGATAGGGAATACCGCACTGGCGGGACATTTCGTACGCGAGCGGGATCGCCTTGGCTTCGGGCGCGATGATGTAGTCAAATTCCGGGGCACGCTTCAGAAGCTCCTTGGCGGCGTGGATGGTCATCTCCACATCGCCGAACATGACGAACGCGCCGATATACAGATCGTCGCTCACCGGGCAGAGCGGCAGATCGCGCTTGAGGCCGGCGATATCCATGGTGTAGGTCATCATTGTTGTTGTCTCCTTTTCATTTTATACATCCAATCCGGTGAGATACCGCCGGATCATATCCAAAGCGTTGCTGGCCGCGATGAGCCGGATGCGCGGCCGCGGCGCGTGGCCGCATTGCAGACGGCGGACAAAGCAGCCGCCGCGCGAGGCGAGCGCCACGAACACGAGCCCCACGTCGTCCCCGTCGGGCCCGGCCCAGCCGGTGATGCCGATGCCGATGTCGCTGCCGAGGGCCTTGCGCACACGCTTGGCCATCTTTGCCGCGACCGGCATGCTCACGACGCCGTTTTCGGCGATGAGATCCTCGTCCATATCGAGCAGACGAACCTTGGCGTCCTCGGTATACGTCACGACGCCGCCGAGAAAATGCGCGCTCGCGCCGGGAATATCGGTGATACGCTGCGCGAGCAGACCGCCCGTGCAGCTCTCCGCCACGGCGAGCGACGTGTTTTTCTCCTGCAGGAGCTGCAGCACGCGCTCTTCGAGCGAGGCGCAGTCGATGCCGTAAACGAGATCGCCCATCTTATCGCAGATATCCTCGATCACCGGCTCCATGAGCGCTTCGCATTCCTGCTCGTTTGCGCCCTTGGCGGTGACGCGCACCCAGCATTCGCCCTCGCGGGAGTACGGCGCGACGGTGGGGTTCGCCCCGTCCATAAAGGAGCGCAGGCGCGTTTCCATCGCGCTCTCGCCGATGCCGAAAAAGCGGATCATGTGCGAGCGTATCACGGCGCCGGAGAGCTTCTGGAGATACGGCATCACGTAGTTCCGCAGCATCGTGACGCACTCTCTCGGCGGGCCGGGCAGCATCACGACGCGCACGGGGCCGTCCTCGATGATGCATCCCGGCGCGGTGCCGCAGTCGTTCGGCAGCATGATGCTCCCCTCGGGGAGATATGCCTGCCGGAGGTTGTTGTCGGTAAAGCTCCGGCCGCGCTCAGCAAAGTATTCGCGGATATCCGCAAGCGCGTCCTCGTTGAGATAGAGCTTCCGGTCAAAGGCGCGCGCGAGCGTCTGCTTGGTGAGATCGTCGCACGTGGGGCCGAGACCGCCGGTCGTGATGATGAGATCGGCGCGGTTCCGCGCGCGGTAAAGGCACTCGGTGAGCCGGGCGGGATTGTCGCCGACGACGGTGTGCCAGTATACGTTCACGCCCAGCTCCGCCAGCGCGAGAGAAATGTCCCGCGCGTCGGTGTTGACCGTGCCGCCGAGCAGAAGCTCCGTCCCGACGGAGAGAATTTCGGCGTTCATAGGAGCCTCCTTACATCAGAAAATCAGGGATCAAAGCGCACGCGCTCGATGCCGGCCATCGCCTCGGCGACGAGACCTTCGATATCGAGCACAGCCTCCGCTTCCTCCACGGCGTCGATGCGGGGCCGCGTGCGGGGGTGGCGCGGCGTGAACACCGTGCAGCAGTCTTCGTAGGGCAGCGTGGAGAGCTCGAACGTGCCGATCTTGCGGGAGAGGCGGACGATCTCTTCCTTGTCAAAGCCGATGAGCGGGCGCAGCACGGGCAGACGCGTGACGGCCTCGGTGCAGCCGAGCGCTTCCATCGTCTGCGAGGCGACCTGACCGAGATTTTCGCCCGTGACGAGCGCCTTGGCGCCGTTTCGGTCGGCGACCTCCTGCGCGATGCGCATCATAAACCGGCGCATGATGAGCGTGAAATATTCCTCGGGGCACTTGTCGCGGATCTCGGTCTGGATGTGCGTGAACGGCACGACTTCCACGGTGAGCCGCCCGCAGTAGGCGGTGAGCTCCTTGGCAAGATCGAGCACCTTCTGCTTGGCCAGCTCCGAGGTGTACGGGAACGAGAAGAAATGCACCGGGATCATATGTACGCCGCGCTTGGCGATCATATACGTCGATACCGGCGAATCGATGCCGCCGGAGAGGAGCGTTACCGCCGTGCCGCCGCAGCCGACGGGCAGACCGCCCGCGCCGAGCAGCGGGGGGCGGTGGATGTAGGCGGCGCGCTCGCGCACCTCCACGTGCACGGTGAGCTCGGGGCTGTGAACGTCCACGGCGGTCTCCGGGAACGCCTCGGCAAGCTCGCCGCCGACGTACTGGCTGACTTCGATGGAGGTCATCGGGAAGGCCTTGTCCGCGCGGCGCGTTTCGACCTTGAAGCTCCCGGCTTCGCGCATGGCCTCGGCCATGTACTCGATGGCTTTCTGCGCCATCGCTTCGGGCGTTTTGTCGCACGCGGCGGCACGCACCACGGCGGCGATGCCGAACACCTTCGTCATGGCCTGCTGCGTTTCGTCCATATCGATGTCGTCCGACTTCGGCTCCACATAGATCGTGGACTGCGTGCACGTTACGTCAAACTCGCCGAGCGAGCGCAGACGGCGCTTCACGTTGGAGATGAGCTTCTGCTCAAAGTATTTCTTGTTCAGACCCTTGAGGACGATCTCGCCCTGCTTGAGAAGAATGATGTCCTGCATATTGACCTCACACATATTGTAATAGCTCCGCCGGGGCACTTATGACCCCCAGCGCGGCGCAGTTCTCTAATCTGTCACGGTCCCAGTATCCCCAGTCGCAGAGGACGCAGGGGAGCGAGGCATTTTTCGCCGTTTCGCTGTCCACGCCGGAATCGCCGACATAGAGCGCGCGGGACGGATCGGCGCCGAGCGCTTTGAGCGCATCGTACACCGCGTCGGGCGCGGGCTTTGTGGGGCGGCCCGGCTTCCGGCCTTCAACGTGGGAAATTCTTTCGCCGAAAAACTTTTGCAGCATCGGCGCGGCGTCGGTGTGGTCCTTGTTCGTGACGCACGCGGTGCGGATGCCGCGCTCATGCAGCGCGTCCAGAAGCTCCGGGATGCCCTCGTAGGGCGTCACATGCTCCTGCGCGTGGGCGGCGTAGAGCCTGGCGTAGACAGCGAGCGTATCGTCAATGAGCGCTTCCTGCCCCGGGCCGAGCGCGCGGGTGATGAGCATTTTCGCGCCGTTGCCGACCATGGAGCGGATCTCCGTGACCGTCCGCTCCGGACGGCGCATTTCGCGCAGCGCGCCGTTGACGGCCGCGGCAATGTCGGCAAGCGTATATAAGAGCGTTCCGTCCAGATCGAACAGGACGGCATCGAATCGGTTCATGGCGTGACCTCCGGGGAGGAAGAGATGAGAAAATCGTAGGTACGGTACTGCACGGCCTCGGCGATGTGCTCGGGCGCAATGTCCTTTGCCCCGGCAAGATCGGCGATCGTGCGCGCGACGCGGAGTATGCGGTCGTAGCTTCGCGCCGTGAGACCGAGCGCGTGGAAGGCGTCCTTCATGAGCGCGTCGCCCTCGGGCGTGAGAGAGCAGTACCGCTCCATATCGCGCGGGGACATGTTGGCGTTGGACACCGTGCCGGAGGAAAAGCGCTTTCGCTGTACCTCCCGCGCGCGGTTGACGCGCTGCCGGATGGTTTCGGAGCTCTCGCCGTCCGGACGGCGGCGCAGCTCATCGTAGGCGAGCGCGGGGACTTCTACAATGATGTCGATCCGGTCCATGAGCGGGCCGGAGAGCTTGGCGTGGTAGGCGCGGACGGACTTTTCGCTGCACCGGCAGCGGCCGCCCGGCTGTCCGTACCAGCCGCATTTGCAGGGGTTCATCGCGCACACGAGCATGAACCGGCTGGGGTATACCGCGGTCCCGGCGGCGCGCGAAACGGTCACGACGCCGTCCTCGAGCGGCTGACGCATGACCTCGAGCACGTCCCGGTGGTATTCGGGCAGCTCGTCGAGAAACAGCACGCCGTTGTGCGCGAGCGATACCTCGCCCGGCTGGAGCTGCGCTCCGCCCGCCATCGCGGCGGCGGAGAGCGTGTGGTGCGGCGCGCGGAAGGGGCGCTGGCGCAGTATGGGGCGCTTTTCGTCCGTCAGACCGCAGACGCTCCAGATACCGGTGGATTCCATCGTCTCCTCGCGGCTCATGTCCGGCAGTATGCCGGGGAGACGCTTGGCGAGCATCGATTTGCCCGAACCCGGCGGCCCGACCATGAGCACATTGTGCCCGCCCGCGGCGGCGACTTCGAGCGCGCGCTTGACGTTTTCCTGTCCCTTCACCTCGGCATAGTCGGGGAAGAGCAGCTCTTCCTCGCTCGGCATGGGCGGCTCGGCGGGAGTGATCTTCTTCTCGCCCGCGAGATGCGCCAAAAGCTCCGGGACGGTATGTACGGGATAGACGGTGAGATGGTCGGCGTACGCCGCCTCGCGCGCGTTGCCCGCAGGGACGTACAGCTCCCGGATGCCCGCCTTTTCCGCGGCGAGCGCCATCGGGAGCGCGCCGCGCACCGGGCGCACCTCGCCCGAGAGGGAGAGCTCGCCGATCACGGCGGCGTCCGGCGGCAGCGGCCTGGCCTGCCCGGAGGCGATGAGGATGCCGAGCAGGATCGGAAGATCGTATACGGTGCCGGCCTTTTTCCGGTCGGCGGGCGCTAAATTCACGGTGACGCGGCTGACGGGAAAGTCGAGACCGCAATTCTTCACCGAGGCGCGCACGCGCTCGCGCGCCTCCTTCACGGCGGCGTCGGGCAGGCCGACCAGGTCAAACTGCGGCAGCCCGCCGGAGAGAAAGATCTCCGCCGAGACTTCATAGCCGCCGATGCCCTGCAAGCCGAGCGAGCGTATTTTCGCAACCATATCCCCGCCGCCTTTCTTAAAAATCGAATCGGGAACGCTTATCCGCGGATGGCCTGCGCCCTGCGGCGCGGCGCGAGCGCGGCGTTGATCTTCGCCGCGGCTTCCGCCGGGGTGAGCTTTTCCTGCGTGCCCGCGGCCATGTCCTTGAGCGATACGACGCCCGCGGCGGCCTCGTCGCCGCCGATGATGAGCGCGAACGGAATGCCGGATTTATCCGCAAAGCCGATCTTCTGCTTAAACTTGCGGTTTTCAAAATAGATCTGCGTTTTGACGCCCTCGGCGCGCAGCGCCGTCGCGGTCTCCACGGCAAACGCCATGCAGTCTGTGTCCATCGGGATAACGACGGCCTCGGCGGGGGCGGTGAGGATGTCCTTGGAGAGCATGTCCTGCTCCTGCAGCACATAGAAAAGGCGCGTCACGCCGATGGAGATGCCGACGCCGGGGAGCGTGCGGTCGGTGTAGTACCCGGCGAGATTGTCGTACCGTCCGCCGGAGCAGACCGAGCCGATCTCCGGATGGTCGGTCATCACGGTCTCGTACACCGTGCCGGTGTAGTAGTCGAGCCCGCGCGCGATCGTGAGATCGATCTCAAAATTCTCCGCCGGAACGCCGAACGAGCCGACGTACTCCACGACGGTGGCGAGCTCGTGCAGACCGAGATCGAACGTCTCGTTCTTTCCCTCGTACCGGCGCAGGAAGGCGAGCTTATCCGCGCTCGTACCGGGCACGGAGATGAACTCGAGAACCTTATCCGCGGTCTCCGGCTCGACGGCGAACTCGTCCGTGAGCACGGCGCGGACCTTGTCGGGGCCGATCTTGTCAAGCTTATCGATCGTGCGCATCACGTCGCCGGATTTCTCCGTCAGCCCGAGCAGAGCGAAAAAGCCGTTCAGGACCTTGCGGTTGTTTACGCGGATGCGGAAGTTTTTGAGTCCGAGCGCGTTGAACGTGCGGTAAATGACGGCGGGGATCTCGGCCTCGTTCATAATGTCGAGCTTGCCGTCGCCGATGATGTCGATATCCGCCTGATAAAACTCGCGGAAGCGGCCGCGCTGGGCGCGCTCGCCGCGGTAGACCTTGCCGATCTGGTAGCGGCGGAAGGGGAATGTCAGCTCGTTGGCGTGCAGCGCGACGTACTTCGCAAGCGGCACGGTGAGATCAAAGCGGAGGGCAAGATCGCTGTCGCCCTTCGTGAAGCGGTAGATCTGTTTTTCGGTCTCGCCGCCGCCCTTGGCGAGAAGCACGTCGGCGCTCTCGATGACGGGCGTGTCGAGCGGCGTGAAGCCGTAGAGAGCGTAGCTCTCGCGCAGCGTCGCCATGACGCGCTGCATTTTCTTCTGGTCTTCCGGCAGAAGCTCCATGAAGCCGGAGAGCGTGTGCGGTCGGATCTGGGCCATGGGGGAATCCTCCTTTGAATAGAGAATGGATAGCTGGCCGCTGCCGGCTATCCATTCCTCGGAAAAGTTGTAGGGTGTTTTTATTTTTTCTTCGGGTTGACGATATCGCGCCAGTCCAGATCGCCCCGGCGGAGACCCTGCACGAGCACCTCGGCGGTGGCGACGTTGGAAGCGAAGGGAATGCTGTGCTGGTCGCACAGGCGGGCGATGGCGTCCACGTCCTTCGTATTGGCCTTCGGGTCGCAGAAGAAGAGCACGAGGTCGATCTCGTTGTAGGCAATGCGCGCGCCGATCTGCTGCGCGCCGCCCTGCGTGCAGGGCAGATACAGCGTGACCGGCAGCCCCGTCGCCTCGGAAACGAGCTTGCCCGTGGTGTTCGTGGCGCAGATGTCGTGACCGGAGAGAATGCCGCAGTAGGCAATGCAGAACTGGACCATAAGCTCCTTTTTGCCGTCATGGGCGAGAAGAGCGATATTCATGCTTTGGCACCTCCGTATATTTTTGATGATTTGGGCAGATAAAACCTTCTAAATTATAACCGCAAAAAGCGCTATTTGCAACGAAAATTTCGGATTATTTCAGCAGAGAATACGCATTTTCCACAGTGTTGGCGCTGGACTGGAACGTGAAGTAATAATCCACGATCTTTCGCGCGACCGGCGAGAGCGTGGCGCCCGCGCCGCCTTTTTCCACAGCGATCGCGATGGCGATCTCGGGGTTATCTCCGTAAGGGGCATAGAGAATGAACATGGCGTTGTTGACGAGACCTTCGCCGCGCTGCGCCGTACCGGTTTTGGCGGCGGCGACGATGCTGCTGTCGAGCCAATGCTCCTTGAGCGTGCTCGCGGCGTCATAGAGCACGCCGTACATGCCGTACTGGATGTAGCCGAAGATCTCGGGATCGATATCGAGCTTGCTGAGCACTTCCGTTTCGCGCTGGAAGAGCGTTTTGGAGTAATCGTAGCTGCGCACTTCCTTGAGAATGGAGGCGCTGTAGCGCGTGCCGCCGTTGGCGATGGCTGCGCAATACTCCGCCATCTGCAGCGGCGTGAATTCGGTGAACGACTGGCCGATGGCGCTCTGCAGCGTATCGCCCTGAAACCAGGAGATACCGGTGTACTGCTCCTTGAAGCTCTGGGTGGACATCTGGCCGGTGACCTCGGGCAGCTCGATGCCGGTGTGCTCGCCGAGACCGTAGAGCTTGGCGTAATACGCCATCTTGTCGATGCCGAGCTCGTCGCCGAAATAGTAGAAGAAGTAGTTGCAGGAGTAGGTGATCGCCTGCACGACGTTGATCTCGCCGTGGGTGTATTTGTAGGTCGAGTAGATCCAGCACTCGGGGGCGTAGCCGTCGTCGATGTACTTGGTGAACTGACCTTCGGTCTTCAGCGTGCGCGTCGGGGAAATGATGCCCTCGGCGAGCAGCGCCGTAGCGGTGCAGGGCTTGAACGTGGAGCCGGGGGCGTAAACGCCCATGAGCGCGCGGTTATAAAGCGGGGCGTTCTCGTCCGCGACGAGCGTTTCGTAATTTTCCAGCATCGTGGCGGCGTCGTAGGTCGGATAGCTTACGAGCGCGAGCGGCTCGCCGGTATCGACCTTCACGACGCACAGCGCGCCGCCGGAGATCATTTCGGTGCTCTCGGTGCCGTACATTTCGGCTTCCGCAATGATGCGGGCGCGCTCTTCGTTGATCGACTCGATGTGCGCGGCGAGCGCCTCCTCGCACACTTCCTGCAGGCCGATATCCAGCGTCAGATAGACATGCCCGCCGGGCTGCGGCTCCTTGGTGTACTTGGTGCGGAGCGTGACGCCGTCGAGATTGGAGTAGACCTCCGCCTCGCCGTCCACGCCGTGGAGATATTCCTCAAAGGCGTATTCCACGCCGTCCTTGCCGACGTAGGCGTCGAGCGAGTAGTCCTTGCCGGCGTAGGTCGCCCATTCCTCCGCCGTCAGCTTGCCGGTGTAGCCGAGCAGGTGGGCGGCGTACTGCGTTTTGTATTCGCGCACATAGGACGAGGAGAGCTCAAAGCCGGGAATGTCCTGCTCCATGAGATAGGTGAGCAGCGGCATCGAAACGTCCTCGGCGAAAACGTAGGGCGTGGTGTTGATGTTGAAGCGGTCGTTGATCTCGTACCGGACGCCGACGATGCGCCGGGCGTCCTCGGCGTTATACTCGCTGCCGACGCTGTAGCGCGTACGCATCGCCGCGAGGATCTCCACGGCGCTGGAGTCGAGCGGCATGTCGTTCGCCTTGAGCCAGGCGTCGAGCATGCTCTTCTGCAGCGTGTCCATCTCGGTGAACTCAAAGGGCGGGGCCTTCGTGATGGGCAGCGTGTCGGTATAGGTGTCACCGAAGCGCTCCACGGCGCTGCACAGCTCGAGAATGACCGCGTTCGGGTCGTCCTGACTGAAGAGCTCCGTTACGTTGATAGACAGGTTGTTGCAGAGCGAGTTGGACACGAGCAGACGCCCGTAGCGGTCGAGAATGTTCCCTCGCGCCGCGGCGATGGTGATGTCTTCTTTCGTCTCCGTTTCCCCTACGGCGTAGTATTCGCGCCCGCCGATGATCTGCAGCTTATAAAGCGCGACGAAGTAAACGCCGAGCAGCAGCACAAAGACGACGGCGAGCACAACGAGCCGGATGGGTTTTACCATTTTCTGCATGGAAAGTTCCTTTCAAAATGCGGAGGGGGTGAGATTATTTATACGGCGTAGGCACGTCCCGCGACGAACGCCACGGGAAATTTTTGCAGAGGTAGTACGAGGGAAAGAGGAACGGCAGACTCCAGAGCGTCTGCAGAAGCGCCGTTACCCAAAGCGCGGCGCTGCTCTGTCCCTCGTAGAAGAGCAGACTGAACATCTGCGCGAACGCGGCGAGAAAGAGCGCCGCCGCGCCCAGGATGCAATAAGTGAAAAGGCGCTTATTGAGATAAAAATCGCCGAGAAAGCCCGCGATGAAGCCCATCACGGGGAAGAGAACGGTGAACAGCACACTCTGCGAGCCGAAAAAGAGATCGGAGAGAATGCCCGCGGCCAGACCGAACAGCCCGCCGCCCCAGCCGCCTTCAAAGAGCGCCGCCGCCACGACGAGCGCGGGCAGAAACATGGCCCGCACGCCGAAGAGCGCAACGTGGCTCAATATCACGTTCTGCACGAGCAGCGCGCCGATGAGATACAGCGCATACAAAACGCCGCGCCGGGTCTTCAGCCAGAGCTCGTCCAGCTTCATATCGGAAAGCTGGAAATTGATCTTGTTTCGTTTCACTCGATGACCTCAAAATCCTTGATGATGAAGACCTGCGACAGCACGGAAAGATCGACCGAGGGCTTGACGACCGCGTAATACGACTGGCCGCCCGCCTCGCTGCGCAGCTCCGTGACGGTGCCGACGATGATGCCGGACGGGAACGCGCCGCCGCGGCCGGAGGTGACGACGCTGTCGCCGGTGAAGAGCGTCACATCGTCGGTGAAGTAGCTGAGCTTGCAGCAGCCCTCCTTCATGAGCGCATAGTCGCCGACGATCATCGCGGCGATGGACGATTCGCCCACGAGCACGCCCGCGTCCATGTTCACGTCGATCGTCGTGCGCACGGAGGCATAGTTCTTGCCGACCTCATACACCTGCCCGACGAGCATGCCGGACTCGGTGATGACGCAGTCGCCCTGCTCAATGCCGTTGTCCGTGCCCTTGGAGATCGTAAAGGCGCTCGTCCAGTTGGAGGCGTCCCACGAGGTGATCATGGCGGCTTCGGTCTTGAACGTCGTGTTCTTTTCGAGATACCCGAGCATCGTGCGCAGACGGGTGTTCTCCTCAAGCGCGTCCTGGCTCGAGCGCACCTGCTCCTGCGCCTCGGCAAGCTGGCGGCGGAGCGATTCGTTCTCCGCGAGGAGCTTATCGTAGCGGTAGATGTAGCCGTAAATGCCGCGCATCCACTCCACGACAGAGCCCACGGCGCCCTGAATGGGGATGCGCAGGGCGTTGGCCGCCTCCGGCACCGCGCCGGAGCTGCCGTCCGCCTTCGGGCGCGCGGCAAGGCCTATGAGAAGCGCCGCCACAACGATGATGATCGCCATGCGCACGCCGTATTGCTTCAGATAAGTTTTCAAGGCTTGACCCCCTGTTCTCCCGGGAACGTCCCGGGCGCGAGTAAAAAAATCAGAGAAGAGAAATGTCAAATTCGCGGAGCATCTGCCCCATACGGCAGACCGGAAGTCCTATCACGTTGAAGAAATCGCCCTCGATGCGCTCCACAAAGAGGCTCGCGAGCCCCTGATAGCCATAAGCGCCCGCCTTGTCGAGCGGCTCGCCGGTGGCGATATAGGCATGGATCTCCTCGTCGGTGAGAGCGCGGAAATGGACGGAGGTACACTCGCTCTCCGCGAGCACCTTTTCGCCCTCGCGGATGCACACGCCGCTCCATACGCGGTGCTCCCGCCCGGAGAGCGCGCGCAGCATGGCCTGCGCCCGCTCCGCCGTGCCGGGCTTTCCGAGCACCTCGCCGTCCAGCTCCACGAGCGTGTCGGCGGCGAGGATCACGGCGGCGGGATCGTTTAGGCGCTGCGCCACCTCCTCCGCCTTCTGCGCGGCGAGCGCCTTTACCCGCTCGCCGGGCGTGAGCTCCGGCGGCGCGCTCTCCTCGCCCTGCGCGGGAAGAATCTCATAGTTTATGCCGAATTTATCGAGCAGCTCCCGCCGCCGGGGCGAGCCGGAGGCGAGGATCAGCCGTTTATTACAGTACGCCACGGTAATACAGTCCTCTCGTTATGCCGTTGGGCTTATAATGCGTGCCCTGGATGTAGCTCTCGGCAACTTCCAGACATTCGCGCGTGCTCTCCGTGGAGAAGCATAGCCGCACCGCCCAGAGACCGAGATCGATCCACTCCTGCGTCACGTCGCCGAGCCAGAGCTTACGCGCCGCCCAAACGGTGTTGCGGCAGCCGAAGTGCTTCGTCACCGGCCATACGCCGCCGCGTGTGTCGGCCATCTGGCCGGGCGTGGTGCAGGTGCACCGTCCGGCGCTTGCCTTCAAAAGGCAGGTTTGCGTCACCATGACGGGCAGACGGCCGTATATGGCGAGCTCGGCGTCCATGCACTTGGGCATCTCGCGGATGTCGGCAAACGTCAGCTCCGGCGAGAGCATCGCCGAGAGAAAGCCCGCCGACGCCATGCCGGAAAGGGTATAGCTGTTCATCACGGCGAGATCAAAGTCGCCGCGGATGCGGAAACCCTCCTGTCCCGCCATCATCGCGAGACCGAGATTTCCGGTGAGCGCCTGCGTGACGCCGCTCTCGTGCACCTTTGCAAGAAGCGCGCGCAGCTCGCTCTCCTCCTTTTCGCCGAACGCAACGGAGGGGAGCGCGGCGACGATCTCCGCGCCGTTTTCGCGGAACGCATCGGCGACCGACGGATTTTCCGCGAGCAGCTCGAGCGGGACGTATACGCACTCCGGACAGAGCGCGGCCAGCTCCGGCGTCATCTGCGCGGCGGTCTGGAACGAAAAGTTGATCGCGGGCAGGTGCGGCGCGGGGGCGATGCGCGGCGTCTCGGGAAAGTCGCCCTCTTTGCGGTCCGGGAGCTTGGCGCGCTCCTCGGAGAGCTTATACAAAAGACGGCGGCGGGCCTCGTCCAGTTCGATGCCGGATACCCGGAGCTTTTCTCCCGCGGGAGACTGCACGCGCACCTCGGTGCAGCGGAACGGCGTTCCGGCCGTGCGGTACATCGCCTCGCGCAGACCGTCCTCGGTGAGCTCCACGTCGCCGGCATCGTCCGGCACGGGGCCTTCGATCGCGGCGATGGTCTTGTCTGTATCCTGCGCGCCGAGAATGACGCTCGAGTGCGCGTCCTTCGCCGCGACCGCAAAGCTCACGCCGACGCGGCGCGCCTCGCCGGACGTATAGTTCCGGCGCTGCTCCGCGCAGACGGCCTCGGTCTCGCCGGGGACCTTCTCCGGCGCTTCGGCGGTTTCGTAAAGATCTTTTTTCGCCGCGCCCCACGGGAGGAATACGCGCTCCAGACGCTCCAGCTCCGGCTCGGCGGGCAGCTGGCTTTCGCGGATGGCGGTCGCCCACACGTCCGTGAACGCGGAGACATATTCGCTCCGGCGCTCGCGGCTGCCGATGGCGAGACAGGCTGCGCCCGCGTCGATGAGATCCCGGCACGCGGGAAGCATGCAGCGGTCCTTCCAGCTCAGAGGCGTTGTGTCCCAGCGGCCGCCGAGTGTGTACTGCTCGCGGCAGAGCTCGCTGCAAAGGCCGCGCTCGGCGCTCTCGCGCCCGGCAAAGGCGCTCATGCGGCACGTGCCGCATGCGGCGGCGCAAAGCGGCGTCTGCACCCACACGGCCGTCTCGATCGGGCACTGCGCCATGCGGCGGATATCCTCGAGCGGGAGATCGGGGGGCAGGAAAATGCGCCGGAAGCCGAGCCGCTGTGCGATGGCCGCGCTCTCCGGCGTATAGAAGCCGAGATGCGCGTCGGCAAAAAGCGGCATCTCCGGCAGAAGCGAGCGGAGAATGCGGAAAAGGCCGAGATCGCGGACGATGATCGCGTCCACGCCGCAGCGCTGCGCGCGCAGGGCAAGGCCCGCGGCTTTGTTCAGCTCGTCCTCGCGGACGGGGATGTTGAGCGCGAGATACGCGCGGCAGCCGCGGATGCGGCAGTAGCGCACGACCGACTCAAATTCGCTGTTCGGAATGTTCTCCGTCCGGCGGCAGCCAGTCAGATCCTCAAAGCTCAGATATACGGCGTTCGCGCCGCTTTGCACGGCGGCGGTGACGGCCTCCGGCGACCCGGCGGGAGCGAGCAGTTCGACCATAATTTCTTCCTCGTAAACACGGTACCGGGAAAACGGTACTTCTTCAAAATAAGATTATAACACAACGAACACCCTTGCTTCAAGTAGAAACATTATGATATAATATCCGATACACATAGATTATGGGGGACTATACCCCAAAAGGACGAACATGGACGGAAAACGCTATCGTATCCAGGGCGCGAACACGCTCTCTCTCCCGGCGGAGGACGCCGAAAAGCTCCTCGCGCTCGGCGACGGGGAGTGCGCGCTGCTGTATCTTTATATTCTGCGCTCCGGCGGCGTGCTCGATACCGCTGCGGCGGCGCGCGCTCTCTCCCGCACGGGAGAGCAGATCACCGCGGCGGCGCGCCGGCTCTCCGGGGCGGGGCTTCTCACCGCCGGGGACGTGCCTCTGCCGGGACCGGACGAGCTGCCGGTATACCGCACGGAGGACATATTGCGCCGCAGCGCCGATGACGGGGCGTTCCGCGCGCTGCTCGGCGAGTGTCAGCGCGTGCTCGGTCACACGCTCTCGAGCGCGGATCTCAACACACTTTTCGGCATTTACGACCGTCTCGGCATGACGGCGGAGACGATACTGCTGCTCATCCACCACTGCGCGGACAAGCTCCGCCGCCGCTACGGGGAAGGACGCCTCCCGACGATGCGCGCCATCGAGAAGGAAGCGTTCTACTGGGCCAACCGCGAGATCCTCACCGCGCCGCAGGCGGAGGAATATCTCGCCGCGCTCGCCCGGCGCGACGAGGAGATGGAAAAGGTCCGCCACGCGCTCTCACTCACGGGACGCGACCTGACGCCCACGGAGCGCAAGTACATCGAAAGCTGGCTTTCGATGGGCTACGGCGCGGAGGCGCTCGCCATCGCCTACGACCGCACCGTCGTCGGCACGGGCAAGCTCGCCTGGGCGTATATGGACAAGATCGTGAAGAGCTGGTACGAGAAAAAGCTCTTCACCGCCGAGCAGATCGAGAAGGGCGACAGCCGCGCATCGTCGCGCGCCAAGCCCGCTGCGGAAAGCGCGCCGCGGCGCACCGGCGGGGACGATCTCGATCGGTTGGAGAGAATTCTGAAAAACATCGGGGGGTAAGAGAATATGGAAGGACGGCTTCTGGCGCGCGCCCGCGCCAAACAGGAGACGCTGCGCGCGGAAAACCGCGCGGAGGAGGATCGCCGCCGCCGCGAGATCGCCGCGAAGATCCCGGAGATCGGACGCATCGACACGGCCCTCTGCGCCAATCTGAGCGAAATGGTGCGCGTCGCCATGCGCCAGAGCGCCCGCACCGCGCAGGAGCTCGAAAAGGAAAGCCTCGCTCTGCAGGAAAAGCGTTCGGCGCTTCTCATGCAGAACGGATACCCGAAGGATTATCTCGACCCCATCTATTCCTGTCCGCGCTGCCGGGATACCGGCTGGACGGACGGGAAGATCTGCGAATGCGTCCAAAAGCTCTACCGCGCCGAGCAGACCAGAGAGCTCGCGCCCCTTTTGAAGCAGGGGGACGAGACGTTTGAAAACTTCCGGCTGGATTACTACAGCCCCGTTGCCCCTGCGTCGGGCGTTTCGCCCCGCGCGCAGATGGAGCGCGTGCTGCACCTCTGCCGCGCCTATGCCGAGAGCTTCGGCGCGCAGTCGCCGAATCTGCTGTTCACCGGCGAGCCGGGGCTGGGGAAAACGTTCCTCTCCGCCGCCATCGCGCGCGTCGTGGCCGCAAAGGGCTGCGGCGTGGCGTACGATACGGCAAGCGGGCTTCTCGCCTCGTTCGAGCGCGAGAAATTCTCCCGCGATACGGACGAGGTATCGGACGCCGCCTCGCGCGTGCGCCAGCTTATGAGCTGCGATCTTCTCATTCTCGACGATCTCGGCACCGAAATGCCGACGGCGTTCACGCAGAGCGCGCTTTACGCCCTGCTCGACGGCCGCCTGCGCGCCGGGAAGAAGACGATCGTCTCCACGAATCTCGACCGCTCCGGCATCGAGACGCGCTACGGCGCGGCGCTCGCCTCGCGGCTCACTGGAGAATACCAAGAGCTGGAATTTCTGGGCCGGGACATCCGCGCCCAGCGTAAGGAGGGCATCTGAATGGACCGACAGACCGAGATCACGACCCCCGGCGCGCTGCTCAACGAAAAGGGCGATCTCGCCCGCCCCGGCTTTTCCCGCGCGCTCGTGCAGGAATACCGCCGCGCGGACGTGAAGGTATCGCCCCTGCGCATCAAGGAATGGGATTATTATCTCGTCAACAACGGCAAATTCGCTCTCGCGCTCACCGTGGCGGATAACGGCTATATGGGACTGGACTCCGTGAGCCTGCTCGATCTTGAGGAGGGCTGGGAGATCACGAAAAGCCCGATGTCCTTCCTGCCGCTCGGCAAAAAGCATCTGCCGGAAACGAGCGTCACCGGCGACGTGCACTCCGCCGCACGCGGCTATGGCATACACTTCATCCACGAGGGGAACAAGCGCGTTCTCATTGCGTACATGAACAAATTCGGCGAGAGCGCCCTCTCCGCGCGCGTCGAGCTCACCGAATGTCCGGAGGACTCGCTCGTTATCGCCACGCCCTTTGATAAGCCCGGCCATTTCTACTATAACCAGAAGATCGTGGGCTTTCGCGCGAGCGGGTATGTTAATTATAACGGCAAGACGTATACCTTTGAGCCGAGCGACAGCTTCGCCGTGCTCGACTGGGGCCGCGGCGTGTGGACGTATGAAAATACGTGGTACTGGAGCAGCGCGGCGTATGTGCTGCCGAGCGGGACGCCGTTCGGATGGAATCTCGGCTACGGCTTCGGCGATACGAGCGCGGCGAGCGAAAACATGCTCTTCCACGCCGGTACCGCGCACAAGCTCGGCGGCATCAAATTTGAGATCCCCGGCGAAGCCGAGGGAAAAGAGCGCTATACCGAGCCATGGAAATTCACGTCCGACGACGGACGCTTCGAGGCCGATTTTGTGCCGGTGCTCGACCGCGCGAGCTGCGCGGACGTGAAGCTCATCAAATCCGACCAGCACCAGGTGTTCGGAAGGTTTACCGGCAAGGCCGTTCTCGATAACGGCACTGTGGTGGAGTTTGCGGATTTTCCCGGCTTTGCGGAGAAGGTGAGCAACAAATGGTGAAGGAAACGGGGTTTTATGCCCTTTTGTCGCGCATGCGGTATATCTCCCGCTGGGGGCTCATGCGCAGCAGCATCCCGGAAAACGTGCAGGAGCACAGCCATGAAACGGCGGTGTACGCCCACGCGCTCGGCATCATCCGGCGCGAGATCTTCGGGCAGGAATGCGACGCCGAGCGTCTCGCGGTGCTTGCGGTCTACCACGACGCGAGCGAAATTCTGACCGGCGATCTCCCGACGCCGATCAAGTACCACGACCGCACGCTCCGCGACGCCTATAAAAAGGTCGAGCACGCCGCGGACGAGCGCCTTCTCGCCATGCTGCCGGAGGAGCTGCGCGGGGCATACGAGAGCGCATTCACAGCATCGGAGGACGAGGAAAAGCTCGTCAAGGCAGCCGACAAGCTCTCGGCGCTGCGCCAGTGCATCGAAGAGCGCAAGGCGGGCAACCGCGAATTTCTCTCCGCCGAGGAGCAGACGCGCCGCGCCATTGAGAAGATGCATCTCCCGGAGGCAGACTGGTTTATGGAGCACTGCCTCGGCGCGTTTGAAAAGAATCTGGACGAATTGGGGACAATGTGACCATGACCGAAGAAAAGAAAAACCGTATCAGCGAGCTGACGCGCATTTCGCGTGAGCGCGCGCTCACGCCCGAGGAAACGGCGGAGCGCCTCGCCCTGCGCGAGGAATATCTGGCCGACTGGCGGCGCGGCACGCTCGAAACGCTCGAAAACGTCTACATCATCGGTGAGGACGGCAAGGAGCACAAGCTCCCGAAAAAGAAATTCTGATTTTCAATAGGAGGATCATTCAATGGCAGACAGACCCATCCCGGCGCGCAGCGAAGTGCCGGAGGAATCGACCTGGAATCTCAAGGACGTATTTGAAAGCAACGAGGCGTGGCAGGCGGAGTATGAAGCGTTCAAGGCCGTGCCGGAGCAGATCGAAGCGTTCCGCGGCAGGCTCGGTGAGAGCGCGGAGACGCTTTTGGAGTGGTTCCGCCTGAACGACGCGCTCTCCGTGCGGCTTGAAAAGCTCTACGGCTACGCGAACTGCAAGGGCGACGAGGACACCGGCAACGGCTTTTATCAGGGCATGCGCGCCAAGGCGCTTGCGACGCTCGTCGCCATCGACGCGGCGAGCGCGTTTGAAACGCCGGAGATCATGGCGCTCGACGAGGACACGGTGAATCTCTTCTATGCCGCGCAGCCGGAGCTGGAGACCTACCGCCGCAATATTTATAAAATTCGCCGCCGCAAGGCGCACATCCTCTCCCCGGAGGAGGAAAAGCTCCTCTCCGCCGCCGGAGAGATGGCGAACGGCCCGGAAAATATCGCCAGCGTCTTCCGCGACGCCGATCTCACGTTCCCGGCCGTGACCGACGGCGAAGGAAACGAGCGCGTTCTCACGAGCGGGACGTTCGTCCCCCTGCTCATGGGCAGCGACCGCGTGCTGCGCAAAAACGCCTTTGAAGCTTACTATAACCGCTTCGGCGAATTCAAAAATACCGTCGCCGCGGCGCTCGACGGGCAGTTCCGCTCGCTCAAGTTCTTCTCGGACGCGCGGCACTATCCCTCCACCCGCGCCGCCGCGCTCGACGTGACGGAGGTGCCGGAGGAGGTTTACGACAATCTCATCGAGGCCGTCCACGCGAACATGGACAAGATGTACCGCTATGTTGCGCTGCGCAAGAAGCTGCTCGGCGTGGACGAGCTGCACATGTACGACGTGTACACCCCCATTGTGGCGGATGCCGACAGCGAGATCACCTACGAGGAAGCCAAGGCCACGGTGCTCGAAGCGCTCGCGGTGCTCGGCGAGGATTATACCGATCTTCTGAAAGAAGGCTTCGCCAACCGCTGGATCGACGTTTACGAAAACACCGGCAAGCGCGGCGGCGCGTACTCCTCCGGCAACAGCTACCCGCACCCCTATGTCCTGCTCAACCACAAGGACAATCTCGACAGCATGTTCACGCTCGCCCACGAAATGGGTCACGCGCTGCACAGCTACCACAGCTGCAAGTACCAGCCGGTGAATACCGCCGCGTACGTCATCTTCGTGGCTGAGGTCGCCTCCACCTGCAACGAGGTACTGCTCATGCGCCATCTGCTCGGCAAGACGACCGACAAGAAGCAGCGCGCCTATCTCATCAACCACTTCCTTGACCAGTTCAAGGGCACGGTGTACCGCCAGACGATGTTCGCCGAGTTTGAAAAGATCATGGGCGAGATGAACGGCGCGGGCGAGGCTCTCACGGCAGATGCGCTGAGTGAAAAGTATCTCGCGCTCAACAAGCTGTACTTCGGCCCCGACATGGTCTCCGACGACGGCATCGCGCTCGAGTGGGCGCGCATCCCGCACTTCTTCTATAACTACTATGTGTTCCAGTACGCCACCGGCTTCTCCGCTGCCGTGGCGATCGCGAACCGCATTCTCGCCGAGGGAGAACCGGCTGTCGCCGACTATAAGAAGTTCCTCTCCTCCGGCGGCAGCGCCGACCCGATCAGCCTTCTCAAGATCGCGGGCGTCGATATGAGCACGCCGAAGCCCGTGAACGACGCGCTCGCCCTCTTCGGCGAGCTCATCGACGAGATGGAGCAGCTGGCGGATTAAACTTTCACACCGTCATCTAAAAAAACACCCAAGACTGCGGTCTTGGGTGTTTTTGTATCATTTTATTACCACCGGCAGCCTCGCGCCGAGGCGGCTCAGAAGTTCGTTGGGGATCGTGCCGCAGCGCGCGGCGACTTCCCCGGCGCGCAGCGGCGAAGCATCGCCGATAAGCTCGGCGATGTCCCCGTCGACGACGCCCGGCACGTCCGTTACGTCCACGGCGAGCTGATCCATGCATATCCGTCCTGCGACCGGCGCGAGACATCCGTGGATACGGACGAGCCCGGTATTGGAGAGCGCACGGGGATAGCCGTCGGCGTAGCCGATGGGCAGCACGGCGATGCGGCTCTTTCGACGCGCAGTGAACGCGCGGTCATACCCGACGCTCTCGCCCTTCGCCACATCCCGAACGGAGGCGACGCGCGCCCGGAGCGAGAGAACGGGACGCAGACCGAGCGAGCGCGCTGCGGTTCCCTCCGCCGCGCCATAGAGCGCAAGGCCGACGCGCGCATAATCGCAGCGCAGCTCCGGATAGTTCAGGAGACCATAGCTGCTTTGCAGATGCAGCTTCGGCAGGGAAATGCCCTGCGCGGCAAGCGCCGCCGTCAGCGCATAAAACCGGCGGATCTGCTCGCGTGTGAACGAAACATCGCCCGGCGTGAGACTGTCGGCGCAGCAGAGATGCGAATATATCCCGTCCACCGTGAGATTTTCCATGCGAAACACCGCGCTCGCCGCCTCCGGCGCGTCCCACGCGATGCCGAGGCGGTGCATCCCGGTGTCGATCTTCAAATGTACGCGCAGCGGCACGCCTTGCGCATTCAGCGCTTCAGCGTGCGCAAGGTCGGCCACGGTCTGCGTAAGGCCGAGACGGGCAAGCTCCCCGGTGCGTTGCGGCGATGTGCAGCCGAGAATGAGTACCGTCCCCTCTGCGCCGAGCGCGCGGAGCTGCGAACCCTCGTCGAGCGTTGCCGCGGCGAACGAGCGCACACCGAGCGACAAGAGCTGCGGCACAATGGCGGAAGCGCTGTGGCCGTAGGCGTCCGCCTTTACGACGGCCATCAGCTCACACCCCGGCGGCAGCGCGCCGCGCAAAACCGAAACGTTGTGCGCGAGCGCCGCGGCGCTGAGCTCCCGCCACGCGCGGGAGGTATCCGCGCCCGTCACGGCTCGCGCCTTTCGATGATGCGTGCACCGGGCGACACGACCGTGGCGCCCGCCGGTACATCCGTGTGTACGACGGCCCCCGCACCGATCTTCGCGCCGGGACCGACACGGATGCCGCCGACGAGCACCGCGCCCGCGCCGATGAGACAGCCGTCACCGATCTCCGGCGCTTTTCCGGCAATCTCGCCGATGGTCACGTTCTGGTAAATGCGGCAGTTTGCCCCGATAACGGCATAGCGCGAGATGAAAACGCCGTGCAGCCCGTGCGGGAGCGACGGCACGCCCCGGATCACCGCGTCCGGGCCAATGTATCCGCCGTGCCGCGCGGCGCAACGGCTCATAAGAAATGTCAGCACGTCCCGGCGAAAGCCGGACTTTGCGCACTGCTGCCGCCGGTAGAGCCGCCAGAAGCGCGAAAGATCGTTCCCGCGCGAATAGTCGATGATCTTCTCCCGGATGCTCATACGTACAACCCCAGCAGCCGGTCGATCATCTGCGGAAACGACAGGCCGATCCCTTTCATCATGTTGGGGAAGCGGCTGTGCGCGGTGAGGCCGGGGATCGTGTTCACCTCGTTGAACACCAACTCGCCGGAGGGCGTGAGGAAGAGATCGACGCGCGCGAAGCCCGAGCAGCCGAGCGCGCGGTAGATTGTTTTGGCTGCTTCCTGAATGCGCAGCTCCGTTGCCGCGTCTACGCGCGCGGGCATGTGGATGCGGGAGGTTTTGAGCGTGTATTTTTCCTCAAAATCGAAAAAGCCGCCGGAGAGCTCAATCTCGTCGGTGCGGCCGACGGTCAGCGTGTCCGTGCCGAGCACGGCGCAGCCGACCTCAAAGCCCGGCACGGCTTCCTCGACGATAACGGAGCTGTCGTACCGGAACGCTGCATCGACGGCGGCGCCGAGCGCATCGCGCGATTCCACGCGCGTCACGCCGAAGGACGAGCCCGCGCGCACGGGCTTTACGAACACAGGGAAGGAGAGTGTATCCAGGATCCTCTGCCGCGTCTCCGCCGTGTTCTCTTCAAGCACGACCGACTTCGGCACCGTGATCCCGGAAAGGGAGACGAGCTTGTGCGCGCGGTCCTTGTCCATGCAGAGCGCCGAGGCGAGCGTGCCGCACCCGACGAGCGGGATACCGGAGAGCTCAAAAAGCCCCTGCACCGTGCCGTCCTCGCCGTTCTTCCCATGCAGCACGGGGAAGGCGAGATCGATTCGCCGCAGCATCCACTTGCCATTGTGGAGTTCCCAAAACCCCGGCGCACCGCGGCTCGGCGAGAAGGCGGCGGGGCGGAGGAGCGTGGGATCGTCCACCCACGTTCCGGCGGCGATGGCGCTGTAGGTGCCGAGATAGTGATGCCAGTTTCCGTCTTTCGTGATGCCGATGGACAGAGGATCAAACCGCTCTGTGTCAACGGCCTCCAACACCGCCGCGGCGGATTGGAGAGAAACTTCGTATTCGCTCGAATGGCCGCCGAAGAGCACGGCGAGGGTTTTCTTTTTGGTGTTCATGGATTATTTATTCCTTTCGTATGGGCGTGCCCTCCGGCAGAGGGTAGGCGATCTCGCATTCGTTCGTGTACAAAAGCCGCCGCTCCATTGTTGTGATCACGGCGTCGGTCTCCTCGCGGAATACCTCGGCGCGCTCGTAGATTTTTCCGCCGCGGTTTATATACATGACCGCGCCGTTGTACACGCGGTATTCCCGCGCCGGGGGACGGTCGGACTCGATTTGCACAAAAAGGTCGGTGTCGGAAAAATCGATGGCGACGCGAAAGAGCACGTCCGTATCGTTGCGCGCGCGGAGGTCGCACCAGCCCTCACTCACGGTCGCATCCGCGCCGCGCGGGAAGCGCTCGGCTTCCGCAGCGGGGAACTGTTCTACGGCGTGGCCGTGCCGCTCCGTGACCGTGAGGGGCGTGTGCAGAAAGCACCAGTAGAGAAGATCACTCAGCATGCAAAGCCCCCCGCCGTAGGCCGGGCGGACGCTGCCATTTACGAGCACGAGCCCGTCCTTATAGGGAGTATGGCGGTCGGCGCGGCGCGCAAGACGCCAGAAGGAAAACGTCTCGCTCGGGTGGAGGACTACGCCGTTCATTGCTTCGGCGGCAAGACGGAGGTTGTGCACCTTGTTTTGCTGATACTCCATCGGAAAACCGCTGCGCTCATTGCGCATGGCGACGTTGGCGCGGAAAAGCGTGTATTCAAGCGGCGTTTTTGTCCGCACGGCGGCGTACCGGCAGCCGTCAAAGTACATTTTGAGATAAAAGCAGCGCTTTCTCTGCCAGCGCCGCAGCGGAAGCAGAAACGGAAAGCGCTCCGTGAGCCGTTTTCTTGCCATAGGAAATCATTCTCCTTTGGGGAAGCGGAGAAATAAAAAAGCTCCCGTTTCCGATACGGGTATCGTATCGAAAACGGGAGCGAAATGTTTTCCCAAGCCCCGACGGGCGTCTTATGTTTTTCTGCGGAAATTCTTACGATTTTCCAACGGCCGATTTTTCTATGGGCAGCGTAACGGTGAACGTGACGGTATCGTCCCGGCTCTCGCCGGTGAGCGAGCCGCCGTGGAGCTGCGTGATCTGCCGGGCAATGGCAAGGCCCAGCCCCGCGCCGCCGGTAGAGGAGCGCGCCGTGTCCAGCCGGTAGAACTGCTCAAAAATGCGCGAGAGCTTTTCCGGCGGGATCGTGTCGCCGCGATTCCGGAAGCGGACAACGGCGAAATTGCCGACGCGCTCCGCCGTGACGGTGATCTCCGTGCCCGGGTAGCAGTAGAGCACGGCATTGCGCAGAAGGTTATCAAAGACGCGCTGCAATTTGTTCGCGTCGCACCGAATGGGGAACGTCTCGGGTGTGGAGAGCGCGCAGGTGAGGTTTTTCTCTCGTAGCATCGGCTGAAACTCAAACGTAAGCTGTTCGAGCAGGCGGGAGAGGTCGGCGGCACCGTATTGCAGCTCGATGGCGGAGAGATTGAAGCGCGTGATCTCAAAAAATTCATTGATGAGATCCTCGAGACGGTTGGCCTTGTCGAGCGCGATGGAGAGGTATTTCTCCCGCAGCGCCGGGGCGATCTCGCCCTCGTCGTGCAGCAGCGTCAGATACCCGATCACGGACGAGAGCGGCGTTTTGAGATCGTGCGCAAGATACATGATGAGATCATTTTTCCGCTGCTCGGCTTCGCGCCGCGCCCGGAGATTTTCCTGCGAGCGTGACCGCGCAAGATTGAGCTCGTTTTCCACGTCCGAAAGCTCTTTCGGCAGCTCAATGGGCGGTGCGGCGGGGTCAGAGAGCGATTTGGCCGCGGCGATCACGTCGTCCAGATAGCCAAGCGGCTGGCGCAGCGCGCGGACAGTGAACCAGACGAAGCCCGCGAGCAGCAGCAGGACAATGAGCACAGGCGAGAGCCGTTCCACGACCTTGAGAAGATAGTAGAGCGGATCGTTCTCGCTCCATGGGAAGCGGTAGCAGACAAAAGCGGCAAAGAAATACCCGCCGACGACCGCGGCGAAGAGCGCCGCGAGCGAGAGAAGATAGCGCGCAAAGAGGCGTAGGGCAAGCGGGGAGAAGCGGTTAGGGCGTTTATTCGATCTCATACCCTACCCCCCAGACAGTCTTGATGAATTTCGGGTTCCGCGGCGGCTCGTTCATCTTTTCGCGCAGCCGGGCGATGTGCGCCATGACGGTGTTGTTGCTGTTTTGCAGATATTTCTCCTTCCACACGGCCTCGAACAGCTCCTCGGACGGCACGACCCGTCCCTGCCGCGAGCAGAGATACCAGAGGATCGAAAACTCGATCGGCGTGAGCACAAGCTCCCGACCGTTGAGCGCGCATTTGTGGCTTTCGCGGTTGATGATGAGACCGCGAATGTCGTATTCGGCGGCGTCTTCCGGCGCGGCGGCGCTCTGGTTGTAGCGCCCGGCGCGGCGAAGCTGCGTTTTCACCCGCGCGACGACCTCCAGCGGGTTGAACGGCTTGGTGATATAGTCGTCCGCGCCGATCGTCAGGCCGAGAATTTTGTCGCTGTCGGCCACGCGCGCGGTAAGCATGAGGATGGGAAAGAAGCGGCTTTCCCGAATTTTCCGGCAGAGCGAAAAGCCGTCGGTGTCCGGCAGCATCACGTCGAGCAGCGCAAGATCGATGTGCTCCGATCCCACGCAGCGCAGCGCCTCCGCGCCGGTGGCGCATTTGTAAACGGTATAGCCGTCGTTTTTGAGATAGATCTCCAGAAGATCGGCGATCTCGCGCTCGTCGTCCACGACGAGAATGGTTTCGTTCATAACGATACTCCCAGCGGACAGTTTCCGAAGCCATTAAACCACAGTTTCCGCCCAAACGCAAGAAACCGCCGGGGAGGAGGAAAATGGCTCCCTCTATGAGGGAGCTGTCGGCGGCAGAGCCGCTGACTGAGGGAGTTGACTCCTTCCGTCTCGCCTTTGGCGAGCCACCTCCCTCAAAGAGGGAGGCAGCAGAAAAAAGGACGCGCAGTCAGAAGCTGCGCGTCCGCTCTATCGTTAAGGAGCCTTTTTATTTTTTCAAAAGCCGGTTGATGAAGCCGAGCAGCATGAGCATGTCGTCCTCGTCGAGCTGCCGCATTCCGGCGAGCGCTTTCCGGATCAGCTCCGGGTGCGATTCCTCGCCGTTGAAAAACTGCTGCGGCGTGATGCCGAAATAATCGCAGATGGCAAGAAACTCTTTCATCGGCGGCAGCGCCTTGCCGGAGGAAATGTTGTATACATACCCGCGGCTGTGTCCCAGATCGTAGCTCATCTGATATTCCGAAACGCCCCTGCGCAGCCGAAGCTCGGTAATGCGGTTCCGGATAAATTCCTCCGTCATTGGTATCACCTCACATAAAACCGCCGGGACAGAGCCTGTCCCGGCGGTTGTGCTTATGAATTTATCAGCCCTTGACCATCTTGGCGACCTCGGCGGCGAGGTCGTCCTGGCGCTTCTCAATGCCTTCGCCCTTCTCAAAACGGACGTAGCCCTTGACGGTGACGGGGGTGCCGAGCTCCTTGGCGACGGCGGCGACGTGCTGCTCGACGCTGACCTTGTCGTCCTTCACGAACGGCATCTGGAGCAGGCAGATCTCCTTGAACCACTTGCCCAGACCGCCGACAACGATCTTCTCGATGATGGCGTCGGGCTTCTTCGCGTTCTTCGGATCCTGCTTCGCGGTGGCGATACGGATCTCCTTTTCCTTCTCCACGTCGGCGGCGGGGACGTTGCTCTCGTCGAGATACTGCGGGTTGAGCGCGCAGATCTGCATGGCGACGTCGCGGCCGAGCTCGGTGACGGCCTCGGCGGAGGCTTCGGTCTCAAGCTCGACGAGCACGGCGACCTTGCCCTTCATGTGGACATAAGGAACGCACTTGCCCTCGATGCGCTCGAAGCGGCGGACCTTCATGTTCTCACGGACGGAGAGGAAGAGCTCGTTCTTCGCATCGTCCACGGTGCCGTTGCCGGTGTACCAGGGGCACGCCATGAGAGCATCGATATCGGCGGGAGCTTCCTTGGCGATGACCTTCGCCACGCCGGAGACGAACTCGTTGAAGAGCGGGCCGCCCGCGACGAAGTCGGACTCGCAGTTGACTTCGACGATCACGCCGACACCGTCGATGACCGCGGCGTACGCCATGCCCTCGGCGGCGACGCGGGTCGCCTTCTTGGCCTGGGAAGCCAGACCCTTTTCACGCAGATAAACAACGGCCTTTTCGAAATCGCCCTCGTTCTCGACGAGCGCCTTCTTGCAGTCCATCAGGCCGCAGCCGGTGGCCTGGCGCAGCTCGTTAACAGCAGCAGCGGTAATAGCAGCCATTATTCTTCCTCCTTCGCGGTCTCAGCGGCCTCGACGGTCTCGGCGTCCTCACCCTGACGGCCTTCGAGCACGGCGTTGGCCATGGTCTGGCTGATGAGGCGGATGGCGCGGATGGCGTCATCGTTGCCGGGGATAACGTAGTCAACCTCGTCGGGATCGCAGTTGGTGTCAACGATCGCAACGATGGGGATGTGCAGCTTGCGGGCCTCGGCGATGGCGTTGTGCTCCTTGCGCGGGTCGATGACGAACAGAGCGCCGGGGAGCTTCTTCATGTCCTTCACGCCGCCGAGATACTTCTCGAGCTTTTCCATGTCGCCCATGAGCTTCATGACTTCCTTCTTGGGAAGCATGTCGAAGGTGCCGTCTTCCTGCATCTTCTTGAGCTGGGCCAGACGCTCGACGCGGGTGCGCATGGTCTTGAAGTTGGTGAGCATGCCGCCGAGCCAGCGGGCGTTCACATAGTACATGCCGACGCGCTCAGCCTCTTCCTTGACGGCTTCCTGCGCCTGCTTCTTCGTGCCGACGAAGAGGATGCTCTGGCCGTTCTCGGAGAGAGTGCGGACGAAGTCATAGGCTTCCTCGAGCTTCTTGACGGTTTTCGCGAGGTCGATGATGTAGATGCCGTTACGCTCCATATAGATGTATTCGGCCATCTTGGGGTTCCAGCGGCGGGTCTGGTGACCGAAGTGGACACCGGCTTCCAGCAGCTGCTTCATGGATACTACTGCCATGTTGGGGGTTCCTCCTTTATTTTGTTATTACCTCCGGGGGCCTCATCCCGGCGCGACCAGGCTTTCGCCACATGGTCGCCGGTCCGCTCCCCGTGCGTAATGCGCGGGTATTATACCAAATGCCCGCGCACTCTGCAAGCCTTTTTGCTCTCTTTTGAAAAAATATTTTGTTTTTATCCCCAGATCCCTCGCCGGGGCTGCCGGTCGCGCCGGATCTCCGCGGCGCCCTCGATGAGAACGATGTCCCCGCCGATGCGGGCAATGGATTCCCACGGGAGAATATAATCGCTCTCGCGGCCGAACAGCCCGAAAAACCGCGCCGGTCCCGGCACGATGAGCGCCAGCACCCGCCCCGACGTGAGATCGAGGATCGCGTCGCTCACAAAGCCGAGGCGCGTGCCGTCGGAAATGTTGATGACCTCGCGGTAGCGCAGCTCGGTAAGCCGTACCTCCATGATGTACCACCCCCATAGAGCCTATGGGGGCGGGGCGTTGTCCTATGAAACGAAAATGGCCTTTTTGATCTGCCGGATGGCGTTTTTCTCCAGCCGGGAGACCTGCGCCTGCGATATGCCGACCATCGAGGCGACCTCCATCTGCGTTTTGCCGTCGTAAAAGCGCAGCGAGAGGATGCGCTTTTCCCGCCCGGTCAGACTTCGCATGGCGTCGTCGAGCGCCATGCACTCGATCCAGCTCTCGTCCGTGTTGCGCGAGTCGCGCACCTGATCCATGACCGTGAGACTCTCGCTGCCGTCGGAAAACACCGGGTCGGAGAGACTCACGGGGTCGCTGATCGCGTCGAGCGCGAGAGCGATCTCCTGCCGGGGGATGCCGAGAGAGGCTGCGATCTCCTCCTCGGTCGGCTCGCGGCCGGTCTCGGCGGTGAGCTTCTCGCGCGCCTGCAGAATTTTGTACGCGGTATCGCGCACGCTGCGCGATACGCGCAGGGCGCTGTTGTCGCGCAGATACCGGCGGATCTCCCCGGCGATCATCGGCACGCCGTAGGTGGAAAAGCGCACGTCGTGCGCCTCGGCGTCGAAGTTGTCGATGGCCTTGATAAGACCGATGCACCCGACCTGAAAGAGATCGTCGATGTTCTCCCCGCGGGAGGAAAAGCGCTGGATGACGGACAGCACGAGCCGCAGATTGCCCGCGATCAGCTCTTCGCGGGCGGACTTGTCGCCCTGCCGGACGCGCAGCAGCAGCCGGCGCGTGGTGGCGCTGTCGAGCACGGCGAGTTTCGAGGTGTTGACGCCGCAAATCTCTACCTTTCCCTGCATATACAGCAAAACCTCCTCTGGCAAACGTTAGTGTTTCCGCAGAGGAGGTCGTTTTATACATTTTTGGCTTTTTCCGAGATTATTGAACAATATAGAATTTCAAGAGTTTTGATAGTTGGATGTTCTGATATCGTCATGTAAGAAAAAGATTGCATCGCCTCATTTTTTATAATATATTCACTATATACTAAAAATGAAAGCGGGGGTTGTCTATGTTTTCTGCCGCACACCTTTTCGGATACTTTTTGTTTATGATTGTTTTTATGGTTATAGCAATCATAACCGCTAAACGCAAAATATCTTGGGTTCTTTATGCTATTGGAGTTATATGGCAGTATTTTTCCTTGTCCGGATTACAGCGAGAAGCGGCCGACACAGGAACTGATACGATTCCGTATTGGATAACATACGGTGTTTTGCTTGTTCTTGCAGCGGTTCTGATCATCCTAAAAAAGAAAAAAGCGAAGGAATAAAGAACTAACGCTTTCAAATCATGGACCCATTCTGCAATCAGGCGATTTACCTGATTTGGAGCTACAAAAAATTACGAAAAAATATGTTTTTGTATACGACCTCCTTTGGAAAACGGTAGCGTTTTCGCAAGGGAGGTCGTTTTATGATGGAGATTACTGACTCGTGTGATTCGGAAGTACGATAGATTTTAGGATGACATGCTATACTGTTTTCTCTGACTCAAGTAAAAGTTTTGTACATCACGGTCAACCCGCAATGCAGAGGATGAAATACCCTTTATTAGGTACAATCCATCTAACGAAGTACATCTTGACAGAGCAACATATGCCTGCCCCGCGGCAAAACAACGGGAAACGTCGCAAGCCAGACGGGGGTATGTCATGCCTTGCGATTTATGAATTGTTATGGCGTAGGCGAGTACAACGGGAAACTGCTCAACGGCAAAGATATCTTCATATTCGATTTTTCCATCAACGATTTTGGCTTCGGATTGGGTGAAACGCTCTTTAAGCACATCATATGTACGCCCGTTAATGGCGATCTGCATGGCATCAGCTTCGAGCCTTTTGACAATTCCCATGGTCCCATTTACCCAACGTCTGCCTATATCGTTGGCGACCATCATTACGAGTGCGCCTACTTTGAGCTTGAGTTCCTTGGTAATGGGGAAAACATTTTCGAGGTTTGGGTTTTGATTATCATATTTGTTTAAGACGACTTCCGCGTGGTATGTATATTCTCGCCCTTCGATCTTTTCTAACTCAAATCGGTTAATAGATTCTGCATCGGCTTTTTTGGGAAACAATGTAAGTATTCTGCGAGTACCGGAAACATCTTTTTTTCGCTCATTTAAAGCACGGATATCATCAGCAGTAACAGAGCCCTCCCGTACTCGGTTCAGAATATCAAAAAATTTCTGGTCATCTTTTTGACGGTGATTAATTGTCAATTCAGTAAAGTGAAAATTTCCTCTTTGATAAGCACTTGACAGAAAAAAGAAAATACCACCGTATTTGTCTACCAAGTACTCTTCCTCCGTTTTGCTTGTAATAGGAGGTAGCTGGAAAACATCGCCGAAGAGTATCATCTGTTTCCCGCCAAACAGTTCTTCTGTGTTGTTTATGACTCTTAAAATTCGATCGATTTTATCCATCGTATCCGCTCGAACCATGGAAATCTCGTCGATAACAATGGTGTCAGTTTCCTGCAACACGAGTCGCTTTTCGCTGTTGAGGGTTACTGTACCAGGCCGGATATTATCCACATCCAAATGCACCAGATTGCGAAACCCAAATGTTGAGTGAAGAGTTGCACCGCCAACATTCAAAGCGGAGATTCCGGTCGGAGCAAGAACGAGGACTTTTTTCTTTGCCTGTCGAACAAAAGCTGAAAGCAGAAAACTTTTTCCGGTTCCGGCTTTGCCTGTAATGAAAAGGTTGCTGCTTGTGTTAAGCATGAGGGAGAGCGCTGCCGCCTGTTCATCATCTAAAATTCGGCTTTCACGGTCGTTTTCTGACTCCGGGATATGCATGCCATCATCGGTTGGCATGGAAGAGCCCAAAGCGGCAAACTCCTTGTCTAAATCAATTGATTCCAGAAGCTTTTCTGCTCTCTTTGAATCCTCTGTATTATTAATTTCTCCAGACTCTGCGTCTATTTCTGTATAGAAAGCCAGCCGCTCACGCAATTCCTGGTTTTCCTTTTTGAGCTCGTCATTATCGTTAATAACTTCCTGAAGAGCTTGTGACAGCCTTAAAAGTTCTTTACTAAGCGTAGCATAGTTTTTGTCAATCCGCTTATTTTGGGACTCATTATTTGCTTGGATTGCTTTGGGCACGGCCGTTGAGAGATTCGAAACATTCTTTTTAAGATCACTTATTTCCTCATTTTGAGAATCGCGCTCCCTTTTGCTATTAGCCCTATCAACCAGAAAGAAAACTGCCAAAATGAACAGTAGGACGGAAATAATGGTTTCAAATGTCAATCTGCTTCACCTCTTAGAACAAATTAAAGGGCTTTGCAATACAAGACAATAATAAAATAATCTCTTACGGCGTGCCGAGGCGGGCAACGGTGAGACCGGGCCGCGCGGTCCCGGCGGTGTATTTCCAGTCGAACGTGTAGCGGCTCTCGTTCCCGGCGGCGTCGGAGGCCGTGACGGAGATCGTCCACACGCCTTCAGTCAGCCCCTCCGCCGACCACGGGAAATCGCTCTCGCCGTCGGTGACGAGGAAGGTGCTGCGCGTTTCCCCTGTATCCGACGTGAGCGTGACGCTCAGCCCCGCAAGCGTGCCGTTATCGGTGACGCGGTGGTGCAGCGAGAAGCCGGTCTCGGTGATGTCGGTGATCGTGAGCGAGCGGATGACGGGGCTCGTCGTATCGATGAACACCGTGCCGACGTCGGCAAGCGGGCTTTCGTTTCCGTCCGTGTCGCACGCGGCGGCGCGCACCGCATAATTGCCCTGCCGCCAGATGTCCACGTCGAGCGTGCCGGAGCCGGAGGCGGGGGCATTGTAGTAGCGCGTGACCCACACGTTGTCGCCCTCGCTGCGCGTATCGACGCGGAAGGCGTTGAGCCCCTTCTCGTCCGTGCCGGAGAGGGAGAGCGAGAAGCCTTTGGAGGTCGCCGCGCCGACGGTCGAGGCCGTCAGCTCGGGCGCGGCCGTGTCGCCGGTGCGCGGCTCTTCGCTGAGCAAGGCATTGACCGTGCCGCTGCCCGCGATGCCGTCCGCCACGAGCCCCTGCTGCGACTGGAAGGCGCGCACGGCCTCGTCGGTTTTGGAGCAGAAGTAGCCGGTGATGTATTTTTCCTCGAGCAGCCCGCGGCGGCAGAGCTCGATCTGCAATACCGTGACGCCCGCGCCGATGTATACTCCGCGCCCGTCCGCCATCGACCAGCCGCGCAGCGACGGGTTATAATAGAGCGCGTACACGATCTCGTAGCCGGAGAGAAGGGCGTTGTCGTAATTGCCGAGCGCGAGCACCTCCTGCGAGGACGTGATGTGCCACGTTTCACCCGCGGTCGTCGCCGAGGGCTGGAGCGGCTTATAAAGCCCGTAGTCCGCCATGTGGTATATGACACCGGTTTTGGGGTTGGCGTAGCTCGTTTTGAAATTCGCCCCGAGCCAGTAGTTTGATATATCCATCGCGTTGCCGGAGTTGTGGCCGCTGCATCCGGGGCGGGCGTAGTAGCCGTTCGCCCAGGTGTTGTCCCACAGCCGCAGCGCGGCGCGGTAGTAGTAGCGCAGATCGAGCGTCTGGATATCGTAGGCGGAAAGGTCAATGGCATAGTCCTCCGGCCAGCCGGGGGCGGTCTCGGCGTCCCACCAGAAATTCGTGACGCTCCGTCCGTTCCAGAGCAGCGCGCGGCGGAAGGGGCCGGTGTTGGCGTTGGAGTCGTGCAGGCCGATGACCTCCTGATAGCACGCCGGGCGGAAGGCATTCGTCACGATGAGCTTTTCGTCGCCGTAACCAACGTCGCGCGCGAACGTGGCGAGCCGGATGACGAGCTCGCGGTCCGTGCCGTGGAGAATGGCGGCCTTTGCCTCCTCAAGCGACACGGAGGGATCCATGCCGAAATTCGTGCACCAGTTGCTTGCGGCGGTGTCAAAGTCGAAATACGTCACCGCTTCCTCGTAGGAGAGAAAGTCGATCGTGCTGCTTTCTTCCGCGCCGTCTTCCCCGTCGGCGGCGAGTGCCGGGAGCGCGCCGAGAAGGAGCGCCGCGAGCAGCGCCGCGGCAAGAGTGCGGATGCCTGGCTTTTTCATAGGCAGAGCCTCTCATATAGAAAGAATATATGAGCAATATACCCGATTTTTTTCCGCGCGTCAACGCCGGGGGCTTTCGGCGGGGCGCGGCGTGTGGTATACTGCAGAAAAAGGAAAGGGAGGGACCGCGATGAGACTGCCGGAGGACGCCGCTCGCGCGCTGGAAAAACTGGAGAGCGCCGGGTGGGAGAGCTACGCCGTGGGCGGATGCGTGCGCGATTCGCTGCTCGGCATCGAGCCGCACGACTGGGATCTCTGCACCGCCGCGCCGCCGGAGGCAATGAAAAAGGTCTTTGCCGGAGAGCGCGTGATCGAGACCGGGCTGAAGCACGGCACGCTCACGCTGCTCACGCCGTCCGGCCCTCTGGAGATCACGACGTTCCGCACCGAGAGCGGCTACTCCGACTGCCGCCACCCGGACCGCGTTTCGTTCGTGCGCGACATCCACGCCGATCTCGCGCGGCGCGATTTCACGGTGAACGCGATGGCGTACAGCCCCGTGCGCGGTCTGCGGGACGATTTCGGCGGGCGGGAGGATCTTAAGAACGGTGTCCTCCGCTGCGTCGGCGACCCCGGCGAGCGCTTCCGGGAGGACGCGCTGCGCATTTTGCGCGCGCTGCGCTTCGCGGCGCGGTTCGGTCTGACCATCGAGGAGAAAACCGCCGCGGCGCTGCGGGAAAACCGGGAGCTGCTGCGCAATATTTCCCCCGAGCGCATTTTCTCGGAGCTCAAAGGCATCCTCTGCGCGCGCGGCGCGGGAGAGATGCTGCTTGCGTTCCCGGAGGTGTTTTTCGTGATCCTTCCGGAGCTTGCGCCGATGCGGGGCTTTGATACGCGCCGCCCGCAGAACCACTGCTGGGACGTGTGGGGCCACACGGCGCACGCCGTGGACGCCATCGCGCCCGAGAGCGTCCTCCGGCTTACGATGCTCTTTCACGACAGCGGCAAGCCGGAGACGTTCCGGTATGACGCACAGGCCGGATTCGGCCGCTTCCCCGGCCATCCGGCGGTAAGCGCGCGCATTGCGGACGCGGCGCTGCGGGCTCTGCGCTGCGACAATGCCGCGCGCGAGCGGGTGGTCACGCTCGTGGAAAACCACGAGATGCGCACCGGCCACGGCAAAAAGGACCTGCGCCGCCTGCTGGCGAAGATCGGGGAGAAGAATATGCACGATCTGCTGCTCGTCCGGCGCGCGGACGCGGCGGCGCACGCGCCCGAAGCCGCCGCGCGGCTGACCGCGCTCGCGGACGAGGACGAGCGGATCTTACATGAGATCACCGCCGAGCGGGGCTGCCTGCACGTCAAGGACCTCGCCGTGAGCGGGAACGATCTTCTGGCGCTCGGCCTGAAGCCGGGGGCGGCGGTGGGGGAGACGCTCTCCCGGCTGCTCGATCTTGTGCTGGACGAAGAGGTGCCGAACGAAAAGGGAGCGCTGCTCGCCGCGGCGCGAAAGGAGATGCAGACGCATGAATGAAGTGAAGATCCAATGGCTCGGCCACTCGTGCTTTTGCATGGAGTATCGGGAATACTCCATCGTGACCGACCCCTATGAGGACGGGTATGTCCCCGGCCTTGCGCCGCTTTGTCTGAGTGCCGGCGCTGTATACTGCTCGCACGGCCACGGCGACCACAGCGCCGCGGCGTGCGTGAAGCAGACCCGGGAGAAAGCACCGCCCGATTTTTCCGTGCAGGAATTTGCCGTGCCGCACGACCACCACGGCGGCGCGCGCCGCGGGATGAACACGATCCGGCAGTTTTGCTTCGGCTCGCTGCGCGTTGTCCACATGGGCGATACCGGCTGCGTGCCGGAGGAGATCACCCTTGCCGCACTGCACGGGTGCGATGCGCTGCTCTTGCCCATCGGCGGGTACTATACGGTGGACGCGGAAGAAGCGTTTGCCATCGCGAAGAAGATCGCGCCGCGCTGCATCGTGCCGATGCACTACCGCGGCGAGGGCTTCGGCTTTGATGAGCTCGGCACGCTCGACGCATTCACCGCGCTTTTTGCCGCGGAGGAAGTACACTTCCTGAAAAGCGATACGTTCGCGCTCACGGCGGCAGAGCCGCGCGGCGTCATCGTGCCGCAGCTCGAAAATGCAGAAAAGACGGACAGCGTATGAAAAGTCCCCCGATGAACACGGGATCTCAGCGTTTGAAAGGATAGTTTCTTTATTGCGCTTGCCGGGAGGGGAGAAGGCGATTCTTCGGCTTTTTATTCCGGGACGAATGAATGAAAAAGCTCGCCGGGGGGATATTCCCTCCGGCGAGCTTGGTTATGCGATAAGCTATCTCAATCGAGCGTCAGCTCGTCCGGCAGCCAGCAGCCGTCCGGGAGCGTCCTGTGACGGAACACCTGCCCGCAGCGGGCGGGATCCTTCGCTTCGTGGAACCGAAAAAGCAGCTCGTCCTCGCCGGTTTTCGTGAGGATCTCCAGCTTGCCAGCCGGGTGGGACAGGCAGTATTTAACGGCCTTGTCCATGCCGCTTACGAGCCGCTTGGCGTTCTCAACGATCTCGATGCCCTGTTCCATCGGCACCTGGAACATGTTTTTCACGCCTGTCACGGGACGGCACTGGAAAATGTAGTACGGCAGGCATCCGATGGCAGTGAGTGAGGCGAGCAGCTTACCGAGCACCGTGGGATCATCGTTCACGCCGCGCAGCAGCACGGTCTGGTTGCGCACGATGCACCCGGCACGGCGCAACGCGGCGACCGCGGCGGCGGATTCCGGTGTGATCTCTCGCGGGTGGTTGAACTGCGTCACAACGAAGATCGTTTTCCGCGCCGTATAGCGCGCGAGCGTTTCGCAGAGCGCCTCGTCGATCCGTTCCGGCCAGGTGACGGGCGTGCGTGTGCCGAAGCGGATGTAGTTCAGATGGCCGATGGGCGTGAGCGCGTCGAGATAGCGCGCGATCGTCTCGTTGCTGTTGAGGAACGAATCGCCGCCGGAGAGGAGCACGTTCGTGATCTCCTCATGCTCGCGGATGTATCCGGTCACGCGCTCAAAGTTCGCCGCGATCTCCTCGTCCGTCAGCCCCACGAGGCGCTTTCGGAAGCAGTGGCGGCAGTACATGGCGCAGCGGTTCGTTGTGAGCACCATGGCGGTTTGCAGGTATTTGTGCTGGAGGCCGGGGACGCGCGTGTTGGACTGCTCGCCGCTCGTATCAAACGAGCCGCCTTCCTCCTCCTCGATCGGCGCGGGCACCGCCATTTTCCGGATCGGATCGTCCGGGTCGTTCGGATCGATCAGCCCCAGATAATAGGGCGTGATGCACATGGGGTAGCGGTCTGCCACCGACTGTACGGCGGCAAGCTCTTCAGCTGTCATGGGCAGCTTTTCCGCAAGCTGCGCGGCTGTCGTGATCCACATTGTCGTCGTTCTCCTTTTACAATATAATGAGTTCCATTAAATTGTATCGGATGCCATCCCGCCGCGTCAAGATGACAAATGCGAGAAACCGTTCCAGGAAAACGTATTTTTAACGTTTTATTTGCGGATCTTAGCGTCGATTAACAAGAGCACACACGTCGGACAGGTAAGTCTTTTCGGTGCTTTTTGCCCTTTTGTCCTTGGCGGGCGACAATGCGGAAAAAAGCGAAAAGCAGACCGGAGCGGGGCGGAAGGGGGATTCCGGCCTGCTCCGGTCTGCCTGAAGAGAAGGAGAAAAGCAGCAATGAAGTTATCTTTAAAGGAGAATTATTCTCTATGAAAAATAATATAGCATACCCATCCGAAAAAAGCAAGCTCTTTTTGAAAATAAATAAGAAAATCGGATGTATTTATAAAATTGCGGGAAATGATGCACACATTTGGTGCAGGACGCAGGACGGGGGCTGTGGACGGCTGAAAAACGCAATTTTATAAGTTCGTACTTGCAAAAAATGAGAAGCATCGGTATAATGAAATGTATCGGACCCTTTGCGGGAACCGGAGCATACACATTTAAATAAATATCAAGTAAAAGTAACAGGAGGGACCCCTCATGGATAAACTGCGGCAGGAGCTTTCTACGCTCCATATTGAGAAGGCGCTCGACATCGCCACGCGCGACGGCGCGTTCGCCAAGGAAATGTACGCCGGGTTCGGCAGCTGCAAGGAGATCGTTGCGCTCGACCGCTCCGACAAGATGTTTGAAAAGGGAAGAGAGAAGTGCGCCGGTATGCCGGTGAACTTTGTTATCGGCGATGCGTGCCATATGGATTTCGAGGATAATACCTTCGACGTCGTCGGCATCGGCAACTCCCTGCATCACATCCCCGATCTCGCGGCGCTGCTCGCGGAGATGAAGCGCGTCGTGAAGCCCGGCGGACTCATTATCCTCAGCGAGATGTACAACGACGGCCAGCCCAAGGCGAGCCTCACGCACTGGATCCTCCACGATATCGACTGCACGATGCACACCATCGACGGCATTTACCATCACCCGACGTACTCGAAGAGCGAGATCCTCTGGCTCGCGCGCAACGCGGGGCTGACCGTGGAGAAGACGCTCTGCGATCTCATCGACGATCCCAAGGTCGTCGCCAAGCTGCGCGAGCGCATCGCCGCCGTGCCGGAAAATCTCAAGAAGTATGAGAGCAACCCGGCGCATGCCTTCCTCGCGGCCGAGGCCGCGTGGCTCAACGAGGAATATGAGGCGAACGGCGTTACCTCCGCCGAGCAGCTCGTTGCATTCTGCCGCAAGTAATAAAAACCGAAAGGAAGAACATATCCATGCTGAAAAACGCCTACCTCCAGCGGGTATACGATCAGGTGCTCGCGCGCGACCCCAACGCCCCGGAGTTCCACCAGTGCATCCGGGAATTTCTCGAGAGCCTTGAGGGCATCGTGGATAAGCACCCCGAGTGGGAGCGGAACGCCATTCTTGAGCGCTTCGTCGAGCCCGACCGGATCATCACGTTCCGCGTCACATGGGTGGACGATGCCGGAAAGGTGCAGGTCAACCGCGGCTACCGCGTGCAGTACAACTCCGCCATCGGCCCCTACAAGGGCGGACTGCGCTTCCATCCGTCGGTCAACCTCTCGGTCATGAAGTTCCTCGGCTTTGAGATGAATCTCAAGAACGGCCTCACGACGCTGCCCATCGGCGGCGGCAAGGGCGGCTCAGACTTCGACCCCCACGGCAAGAGCGAGAACGAGACCATGCGCTTCTGCCAAGCGTTCATCACCGAGCTTTACCGTCACATCGGCCAGTTTACCGACGGCCCCGCTGGGGATATCGGCGTCGGCAGCCGCGAGATCGGCTATATGTTCGGCCAGATGAAGCGCATCACCAACCAGTTCGATGCCGCGACGCTCACCGGCAAGCATCTCTCCTACGGCGGCTCGCTCGTGCGCACCGAGGCCACCGGCTACGGCATCTGCTACTTCACCGACGAGGTGCTCCACCACCAGCTCAACACCTCCTTTGAGGGAAAGACCGTCATCGTCTCCGGCAGCGGCAACGTGGCGACCTACGCAGCGGAAAAGGCCATGCAGCTCGGCGGTAAGGTCGTGTGCATGTCCGACTCCAACGGCTATGTCCACGATCCCGACGGCATCAAGCTCGATCTCATCAAGGACATCAAGCAGAACCGCCGCGCGCGCATCAAGGTCTATGCCGACGAGGTACCGGGCGCGACGTATCACGAGGGCTGCCGCAATATCTGGGATGTGCCGTGCGACGTGGCGCTCCCGTGCGCGACGCAGAACGAGGTGGACGTGGCCGAGGCGAAGAAGATCCTCGACGGCGGCGCCATGATCCTCACCGAGGGCGCGAACATGCCCTGCACGCTCGAGGCCGTTGCCATGCTGCAGGCGGCGGGCATCCCCGTCGGCCCGGCCAAGGCGGCGAACGCCGGCGGCGTTTCGACCTCCGCGCTCGAAATGACCCAGAACAGCATGCGCCTGAGCTGGACGTTCGAGGAAGTGGACGAGCGGCTGCACAACATCATGCGCGGCATCTATAAGGCCGCTTACGACGCCTCCGTCGAGGCCGGACAGCCCGGAAATCTCGTCGTCGGCGCAAACATCGCAAGCTTCCTCAAGATCGCGGACGCGATGCTGCATCAGGGCATTGTGTGATCATAACAGAATACCATCGCCGGTCTCCCATGCGGGAGACCGGCGATAGTTCTTCAGCCCTGAAACGATATCGACGTGTTGTGAAGTGTGTCAAAAATGTGGACAAAATCCTCTTCCGTCTCACTGAAATTCCGCTCGGCCCAGCATTCGAGCACGGCGAAAAGCCGCAAACAGCTCATGTGTATGTAATAGTCGTAAAACACTCCGCGCTTGAGCTGTTCAGTGTGTCCGTCGGGGAACACCTGAACAATCGTGTGCGCTTGGCAGTAGTCCTGAAAGGCTTTTCTGAAGTGTTTCGCAAACAGCCGGTAGTGCGGTTCCTGAAGAAAAAAGGGAACAACATGCCCGGCCTTGCGGATATAATCGCAAACACCCTTTTCCAGCGCATCCTGACTGCTTTTCGAAATGCTCTTGGCAACCTCACCGCGCGGTATCATCAGCGCGGAAAGGTATTGCGCGCAGAAATCATCCATCATGTATTCCAGCACCTCGTGTGTGCCGGTAAAATGATAATAAAACGTAGAGCGGTTGATACCGGCTCTCGCAATAAGCTCCGAAACGGTGACATCCTGTGCGGACTTTCCGTCAGCCAGCTCCAGAAGGGCTTGGCATATTTTTCCTTTTGCTCCGGTTTTCATGCGTGGCTCCTTTTCCGACGGAATCGGGGAAAATGTCCGAATAAATGTGGTCGACCTGTTCGAGAAAACGGAGCGGTATTGCGGGTTGTTTTAGCCCGTTTTCTGCGCTACGATGGGTACAGATGACACAAAGAAAGTGAAAATATTAAACCACTTTCTGGGAAAAGTGTCAAGAAAATGAAAAGAGAGGATGGACGAGGTCGATGAAAAAATGGTTGAGCGCGCTGCTGTGTGCGGCGATGCTGCTCTCGCTGTGCGCCTGCGGCGCCGTAAGCGAACCCGCTGCCACGGCAGAGCCGACAGCGGCGGTCACGGCGGCTCCGGCGGAAGAGACGGTGGAAAGAGAGTACATCGAATGCTCCGGCGGGTATGCTTACACGGAATTTGTCCCGATGGATGACGGCGCAGAGATCTGCCTGCTGATCGTCAAGCCGGAAAAAGAGGGACAGTTCCCGACGGTCATTACCCAGAACTGCTATCAGGCGGCAACGGAGGAGTTCAACGCCGAGTACATCGAGAAGTGCGTGTCGGACAGCTCCGCGTTTGTCGAGGCAGGGTACACGTTTGTTATGATGCAGACGCGGGGAACGGGCAACAGCCCGTATGAGAGCTTCCTTCCGTATATCCACGATACGGACGATAAGCTCGAGGTGCTTGACTGGATCCGCGGACAGGACTTTTACGATGGGGAGATCTTCTGCAACGGCCTGAGCTATATGGGCTTCACCTCCATGGCGAGCCTGTATGCAGTCCATGACGATATCAAGGCGATCTCCATGCAGTGCCCCGTGAGCACACGCTACGATGCATGGTACCAGAACGGCTTTGTGAAGCTCGGTCTCATGGGCTTCTGGCAGGGACGCTTCCACCGCCCCGTTGGAGTGAATCCGGCCGAGGCATGGGAGAAGGTCGGCGGTATGGAGCTTTTCAATACGTTTCCCTATATCAACTGGCCGGTCGAGCTGTACGGCGAGCAGGAGGATTACTGGGCGGGCATTCTGACGCATCCGGAGGACGGCGACTGGTGGCGCACCGAAGCGGCGGGAAGCTATATCTATGACGCAATCGCTTCGATCGATGTGCCGGTGCTGCTCTTTGAAAACTTCTACGATATTTTCTATGAAGACAGCATGAATTTCTGGAACGGCTTCTCCGATGAGCAGAAGGCGCAGTCTGCCTTTGTCGTGAGCCAGTTCGGTCACACCTATACCGGCTATACGGATTGGCCGCTGAATATCGGCGATTCACTGACGCCGACCTACAACGCCGATTATGTCGTCAATTTCTTTGACAGCGTGCGCGAGGGGACGGAGCCGACGAAAGTCGAACTTGGCAAGGTGACGTATTACCCCGTGGACGGCGAGCGGTGGTACAGCGAGGATACGACGATCACGAACGGCACGACCGAGAACGTACTCTATCTCAACGGCGGCAGCACGCTCGGCACCGACGGCGAAGCCGAAGGAGCGCTGACGTATGTCTATGACCCGACCAATCCGGCACTCTTTACCGCGAGCGATGAGAACGGCGGCAACGGCTCGAACGGCTACCGCGGTCTCGGCGCTGACGCCGAGCCGAATTCCCGGCAGGATATCCTCAGCTTCGTCTCCGCGCCGGTGGGAGAAAAGACCTTCGTCAAGGGCATTCTCACTGCAGATGTGGCGGTTTCCTCCGATTGCGAGGATACGAGCTTCATCGTGCGCATCGACGTTGTGAAAAACGGCGTAGCGTATAACCTCCGCGAGGACATCACGTCGCTGAGCTATCAGCTCGGTGACTATACCCCCGGCGAGAAGGTGACACTGCACTTCGAGACGGGCTCCGTCGTCTGCCAGCTCAATCCGGGTGATTACATCCGCGTGGACATCTCCTCCTCGGCGGAGGGTATGTACTCCCTCCACACGAACGTGAAGGGCAACCAGTGGGAGATTGCCGAGCCGAAGATCGCAAACAACACGGTCTACACCGGCATTTCCTCCGTTACGTATTACACGGAAGATCTGGCTGCTTAAAAAAAGACCGAGCCGCCGGTACGACATGTCGTACCGGCGGCTTTGACGTTAGCGTCGATTGACAAGGGCACACGCGGTTCTGCCGGGCGGAAATGCCCTCATACTGCGTCAAAGCCCTTGAGAATACACAAAGTATTCTCTGCGGCCTTTTCCTTGTCTGCGAGCATTTCTGCTCCGGCAGAACTGCTTCGCATCGGACAGCCTTGAATTTTCGAGGGATTTTTGTTCTTTTGGACGCAGGCGGGCTGTCGCCCGTCAAGGAGAAAAGGGCAAAAAGCACCGAAAGGACTGGCTGTCCGACGTGCGTGCCCTTGTTAATCGACGCTTTTATTTAAGAAAACTATGTTTCTTTCAGGCGCGAAAGATCTTCTTTTGTGTCGGTATCGAAGAGCTCTTCTTCCGGCAGCGGAACGGTGAAAAGCGCCTCCGGATGGGCGCGGATGACGCGCTTTCCACCGCGGTCCCCCTCGAGCGCGGCAAGCTCCGGAAAATAGGCTGCCGGGAACAGGCAGGGATTGCCGAGCCGCCCGTCCGCGCCTTCCGGCGCGATGATCCTTTCGGGGTGCGCCGCGCCCGCTTCGAGGATGCGGAGCACGCTTTCTTTCCGGAGGAGCGGCTGGTCACAGACGAGAAAAAGCACGGCGCTGCAAGGCTTTGCTGCCTCAAGACCCAGCCGGATGGAGAGGGAAACACCCTTCTCCGGCGCGCTGTTGCGCACGGCGAGAAAGCCGCGCCGCTCGCTCTCGGCGAGAATATCCTCACAGCCGGACACGACCGCGACGCGCGAGAAAAGCTCCTTTGGCAGAACGTTCATCGCGCGCTCGAAAAGACGTTCGCCGCCAAATTCCGCGAGCAGCTTTCCGCCGCCGAAGCGCGAGCCCGCTCCCGCGGCCAGCAGGACGCACGCGACGGCGCGCATATCCATTTTGTTATCCATTTTCGCCCTCTTTTCCGGCATGATGCCGCTTTGTGCGGCATACAAACTGTAGAAGTATTATGCAAAAAAAGACGACAAATTGCAATAGTTGTCAAAATGGTTTTACCGAATGTTTATTCTGCACAAAATCAATATGCGATTTTCGGCGAATATTAGACCCTTCGCTACAGTTTGGATATGAATACGGCAAATTTCATACAAATAATGTATTTGAAAAAAATAGGGGTTTGCGATAATAATATATACGAGAGATTATCCAACGCATGGGATAGGTATACATTATTAAAAGGAGAGCGTGACATGCTGAAAATCAATCAGGAAAAATGCAAGAAGTGCCAGATTTGCGCGAAAAACTGCCCCATCGGTGCGATTGCCGTTGAACCGGGTGCGGACGGCAAGAAAGTCGTCAGCATCACGAACATGTGCGTTGAGTGCAACGTCTGCCGCCGCGTCTGCCCGTTCGGTGCCATCGACGGCGCCGAGAAGACCGAGGGCATGGTGCAGTGCCATTCCTGCTCCATCCAGTGCAAAGTTCCCGTTGGCTCCACCGGCGCCTGCAAGCGCTACACCAACGAGGGCGGCCGTCTGGTCCGCAACCGCGCTCTCGTCGTAGAGGGCAAGCCCCAGATCGAGATCGATCCGAGAATTGCCAAGCCCGTCATCACCGCTGTCGGCGCGGGCACCAACTACCCCTGCATCCGTCCGGCTCCGCATATCGTCTGCGAGAAGCGCGACGGCGTTGACGTCGTCACCACCGTCACCGAGGCTCCGCTGAGCTACTCCGGAGTTCTCGTCAAGCTCGACACCAACACCTACATCGGCGAAGAGGGCGACACCGTTTACTGCGAAGGCAAGCCCGTCGGTCTCGTACATACCGAGGAGTACGGCTCCAAGATGATCTACGTCGGCGGCGCGAACCGTCTGACCGCGAAGGACGGCGGCTTTGCCACCGCCCGCACCATTGTCGCTCTTGCCAACGGCGAGAAGGTCGAGCTGACCGTCAAGACCGCCGACCACGAGACCGGCAAGCCCAAGATGATCAAGATCGTCTGCCAGCAGGGCGTCGCTCCCATCATCAACGGCACGCAGGAGACCACCATGCGTATCGGCTGCGGCAGCGCCACCATCGGTCTGCTCGCCGACGTCATGAAGGAGTGCGTGGACGAGTGCATCGTCATCGACCACCACGTCACCGGCCTCTTCAGCGAGCATCTCGCCGGCAAGGAAGTCGGCATGACCTGGTCCGGCGTTATCCCCAACGCCACCAAGAGCACCGTCGGCCGTTACTTCGGCGGCCACGGCGACGGCATCGGAGGCACCGTTCTCCAGACGCCGCGCGACGCCATCAAGAGCGTTGACATGAGCATTGCCCACGCCGGCATGACCATCCTTGTCACCAACACCACCGGCGAAGTCGGCGCCCTCTTCGAGGTCCAGGCCGACGGCGACGTGAAGGAGATCCCGATGAGCGAGAAGGCGCAGCGCGTCGTCGATGCCATCAAGAGCAACTGCCAGGGCTCCAACACGAGCGTTATGTACTGCGGCGGCACCGGCGGCTCCGCCCGCGGCGGCGTCTGCCACCACCCGATCGCCATCACCGAGGCCGTGCACGCCGGCAAGGCGCACCTGACCATCGGCGGCGCTCCCGCTTACGTTTACCCCGGCGGCGGCATCAACTTCATCGTTGACACCGCGAAGGTCGTCAACCACGCCTTCACCTGGGTGCCCACTCCGGCGACCGTCGCCCCCGTGGAGTATACCATGACGAAGGAAGACTACGCGAAGATCGGCGGCCACATGAACTGCATCAAGAACGTCGAGGACTTCCCCGAGTATCAGAAGCACTGATGGACGAAGCCTTCCGCATCCTGGATGACGGGCGCGTATTCTTTGATTACGGCCCGGCGTCCATGGTGGTGACCGCCCGGCGCGGAGACGAAGATTTCAGCGATCTGGCGGCGTCGGCTTTCCCGTTTCTGCGCGACTCGCTCTCCGAGATCGCCGGGGCGCTGCCCATATTGCGGCAGTACCCGGACGGCATGGATTATTCCGAACTCACCGGGCTGCCCCGCGTCATGGCGGAATCGGTCCTTGCAACCGGCGAGCCTACGCTCACGCCTATGGCGGCCGTTGCCGGAACGGTGGCGGACGCCATGGCGGACTGGCTCTTCGCCCGCGGCGCGGATCTCGTTGCCGTGAATAACGGCGGCGACGTGGCGCTGCGGCTTGGCGAGGGACGCTCCATCCGCATGGGCATATTGCCCGATCTCAACGGCCGCGTTACGGAGATCGTGGAGATCCGCGCGGAGGACGGCATCGGCGGCGTGTGCACGAGCGGTCTCGGCGGGCGGAGCCTCACGCGCGGCATCGCCGGAGGCGTCACGGTCTTTTCCCGGCGGTGCGCTCTCGCGGACGCCTGCGCCACGCATATCGCAAACTGCTCCTACATCGAATCGCCGCGGGTACATACCTGTCTCGCCGGAGAGATCGAGCCGGAGAGCGACATTGCCTCGCTCCGTATCGTCACGGCCGTCGAGCCGCTTTTCCCGGAGGAGAAAAAGCGCGGTCTCATGCAGGTGTATGAGGAGACGGAGCGCCAGTGGAAAAACGGCAATCTCGTCCGCGTATACGCGGATATCCAGGGCGAGCGTCTCACGTTCGAGCGCAGCGCGCAATAACATTCGGCAACAATAACTTGCAAATATTTTAAAGGAGATCTTTTCCAATGAAAGTCGGTTTTATCGGGCTGGGCCGTATGGGCGGCCATATGTGCAGCAACGTTATCAAGGCTGGTTTTGAGACCTACGTGAGCGACCTTGTTCCCGCTCTCGTCGAGCAGAAGGTCGCCGAAGGCGCCATCGGCTGCAAGGACAACCTCGAAGTCGCCGCCAACATGGACATCGGCTTCACCATGCTCCCCAACGGCGCGATCGTCGAGGCCGTTATGTGCGGCCCCAAGGGCGTTCTCTCCCACTGCAAGCCCGGCACCATCATCGTTGACATGTCCTCCGTCGCTCCCGGCACCACCCAGAAGATGGCGAAGATCGCCGCCGAGCACGGCGTGAAGTACATGGACGCTCCGGTTTCCGGCGGCACCATCGGCGCGCAGAAGGGCACGCTGACCATTATGTGCGGCGCGGACGAGGAGACCTTTGAGAAGGCCAAGCCCGTTCTCGAAGCCATCGGCAAGCGCATCATGCGCATCGGCGGCACCGGCATGGGCGACGCGATGAAGATCGTCAACAACATGCTGCTCGGCGCGAACATGGCCTCTCTCGCCGAAGCTCTCGTGCTCGGCGCGAAGCTCGGTCTGGACAACAAGACCATGTACGACGTTATCTCCACCTCCTCCGGCAACAGCTACGTTGTCGATGCGAAGATGAAGAAGTTCATCATGCCCGACAAGTTCGAGCCGGGCTTCGCGATGGACGTGCAGTACAAGGACCTGACCCTCGCGCAGGAAGCCGCCCGCGGCGTCAAGATGCCCATTCCGATGAGCGCCACCTGCACCGCCGTTTACGAGCAGGCCCGCGCCGCCGGCTACGGCATGGAAGATATGTCCGCCGTCATCAAGCTCTGGGAAAAGCTGATGGGTGTTGAAATCCGCGGCGAACTGGAGTAAAATTAAAATAAAGTATTCTAACCGGGACGGGCGGCACAGCCGCCCGCTCCGGCGGAGAAAAAGCAGCAAAAGCAGCACATTTAGAAGGGGGAAAACCGCGCATGAGACCATTTGATTTCTACGCACCTACCACCGTGGTCGAGGCGCTCACTCTGCTGGATCAGTATAAGGACAGCGTCGCCTGCATCGCCGGCGGCACCGACCTTACGCTGGAGCTCAACGAGTGGAAGGCACAGCCGGCTGTCGTTATCGACCTGAAGAAGCTCAAGGAGCTTGATTACATCAAGGTCGAGAACGGCATCGTCCGGATCGGTGCTCTTACTTCTCATGCAGAGGTAGCGGCCAACGACATTATCCGCGAGAATGTCCACATTCTCTATGACGCCTGCCGCCAGGTGGGCTCGCCTCAGATCCGCAACCTCGCAACGCTAGGCGGCAATATCTGCCAGTCTTCCGTGGCGGGCGACGGTCTGGCCGCGTGCGTCACGCTCAACGCCGACGTTACCATCAAGAGCGTTCGCGGCGAGCGCACGATCAACATCAACGAATTTCTTTCCTCTCCCGACCGCAAGCGCAACATCCTGCAGCCGGACGAGCTCATGACCGAGGTCTCGTTCCCGCTGCCCGATACGAAGCACACCGCTACCGCGTTTTATAAGCTGGGCAAGCGCCGTGCGCTCGCCATCAGCGTCATCGGCGGCGGCATGGTCGTGACGGTCGATGATAACGGCGTTTGCACCTACTGCTCCATGCGGGCGGGCGCCATGGCGCGTTATCCGCAGCGCTACAAGAGCTGCGAGGAGTATCTCGTCGGCAAGAAGCTCAGCTGGGAGACCATGCTCGGGTGCCTGCCGATCATGCACGATCAGGTTTACGAAGCGAATAAGTCCCGTCCCTCTGTGTTCTACAAAAAGGAGAGCATCCAGGGTGTGTACAAGCACCTGTTCGCCGATGTGCTCCGCAAACTGAATATCGAGGAGGTGCAGGGATTTTGAAAAAGATCACCATTCATTTCACCGTTAACCACGAGCCGGTGACCGTCGAGGTCGAGCCGAACCACCGCCTGATCGACGTGCTGCGCAACAACCTTGGCCTCACGAGCGTCAAGGAAGGCTGCAGCGAAGGCGAGTGCGGCGCCTGCACCGTGATCTACAACGGCGAGCCCGTGACGAGCTGCTGCATTCTGGCCGGACAGGCCGACGGCGCGGACATCATCACGCTCGAGGGCGTCAGCAAGGACGGCCAGCCCGACGTGGTGCAGCAGGCGTTCATGGACGCCGGCGCCGTGCAGTGCGGCTTCTGCATCCCCGGCATGATCCTCACCGCCGAGGCTTTTCTCAAGAAGAACCCCAACCCGACGCGCGACGAGGTCAAGCTCGCCATCAGCGGCAACCTCTGCCGCTGCACCGGCTATGCCAAGATCAATGACGCTGTGCTTCTGGCCGCTGCCAGAATGCGCGGAGAGGAGGCCGAAGCATGAGAGACGTAGCTATCCTCGGCCGTGACCATATCAAGGTCGACTCGCTCGACAAGGTGCTCGGCCGCGCGAAGTTTGCCGCGGACTATTACATGCCCGACATGCTCTACGGCGGCGTGTTCCGCAGCACCGTTCCCCACGCCTACATCAAAAAGCTGAATCTCGAGAAGGCCCGCGCGCTGCCCGGCGTCGCCGCCGTCCTCGACTATACCGCCATCCCCGGCAAGAACCGCTTTGGCATCATCGTCAAAGACGAGCCCTGCCTTGTGGACGACAAGGTGCGCCGCTACGGCGACGCCATCGCCGTTGTCGCGGCGGAGACCCCGGAGATCGTACAGGAAGCCATGAAGCTCATCGAGGTCGAATACGAAGAGCTGCCCGTCATCAACTCCTACGAGAGCGCGATGGCGGAGGGCGCGATCTGCGTCCACGGCACGACGAACGTCCATGCCAAGAAGCACATGGAGTTCGGCAATGTGGACGAAGCCTGGAGCAAGTGCGATGTTATCGTCGAGAACACCTACTCCACCCACGTCCTCTCCCACATGTTCATCGAGCCGGATGCCGGCATCGCCTACTATGACGAGAAGGGCATCATGACGGTCATCGCTTCCACGCAGAACCCCCACTATGACCGCAACGAGGTCGCCGGCATGCTTGGCGTTCCCCAGAACCACGTCCGCTGCATCCAGCCCACCACGGGCGGCGGCTTCGGCGGCAAGCTCGATATCGGCGTGCAGCTGCACTGCGCGCTGCTCGCGCACTACACCAAGCGCCCCGTGAAGATCGTCCGCTCCCGCACGGAGTCCACGATGATCTCCTCCAAGCGTCACCCGATCACGACCCATGTCAAGACCGGCGCGACGAAGGACGGCAAGCTCGTGGCTGCGCAGTATGAGCTCACGTGCGACGCCGGCGCTTACGGCTCCTACGGCCCCGCCGTTATCGGCCGTTTCCCGGTCCACGCCGTCGGCCCCTACGACTGCCCGAACGTCCGTCTGGACGCGGTATTTGCTTACACCAACAACCCGATGTGCGGCGCGTTCCGCGGATTCGGCGTGCCGCAGGCCGCCGTTGTCCACGAGGGACAGATGGACGCTCTGGCCGCGGCTCTGCATATGAGCCCGCTGGAGATCCGCCGCATCAACGGCCACCACGTCGGCTCGACGATCCCGACCGGCCAGACCCTCACCGAGAGCGTCGGCTATCAGGATACGCTTGCCGAGGCGATCAAGAAGGCCGAGGAAGTCATGCCGGACGCCCTTGAGCGTCTCGACCCGGATTGGAGGCCGCAGATATGAAATTAAGAGGAACAGGCGTCGGCAGCATGTTCTACGGCGTCGGCAACACCGGCCTTCCGAACCCGGCCGCCGCGTTCTGCGAAGTTCTGCCCGACACCAGCGTTAACGTTACCATCGGCGCGGCCGACATCGGCCAGGGCGTCGCGACCGTTGCCGCGGCGATCGCCGCTGAAACGCTCGGTCTTGAGTTTGAAAACATCCACGTGACCTGGGCGGATACCCAGATTGCCCCCGAAGGCGGCGCGACATCCGCCTCCCGCCAGACGTTCATCACCGGCAACGCCGTGAAGAATGCCTGCACGAACGCGATGGGCGAGCTCAAGCGCACCGCTTCCGAGTTTCTGAACGTCCCGCAGGAAGAGCTGATCTTCCGCCACCGCGAGATCTACAGCTCCAAGGATGAGTCCAAGAAGATGACCTATCCCGAGCTCATGGGCGCGATGGGCAAAAATGGCCGTCTGGCCGTCGGCGCGGGCTACTACAACCCGAAGACCACCTATCTGAACCCGGCCGACATGTCCGGCGTTCCGTATGAGGTCTATTCCTACGCCACCTGCATCATCGAGGTCGAGGTCGATACCGACACGGGCGAGGTCCAGCTTCTCAAGTGCGTTTCCGCGCACGACGTCGGCACGCCGGTCGGCGTGAAGATGTGCGAAGGCCAGATCGAGGGCGGCACCGCCATGGGCACCGGCTTCGTCATCAGCGAGAAGATCGAGATCGACCCGAAGACCTGCGCGATCAAGAACCCCTCGCTCAGCAAGTACATCATCGAGTCCAGCATGGATGTTCCCGAGGTGTACCCGATCGTTGTGTGCAGCGACGGCGACGCCGCTCCGTACGGCGCCAAGGGCATCGGCGAGCCGGCGCTCATCCCGAGCATCCCCGCGACGATGGCCGCCATCGGCAACGCGCTCGGCGTCAAGTTCCACCACACCCCCATCCTCGCCGCCGACATTGTGAAGGCGTGGAAGGACAAGCAGGCAGCGGAGGCTGCCGCCAACTAAGGTTGAAAGTACACCCCTAAGGTACTTTTTAACAATAACTCATCGGCCGCGTCGTACGCGGCGCGGCCAGCTTACCAAGCAATAAGGAACCGCGCACGTCCCTCTTCGGGCAATCAGCAGCTGCCCGAAACTGTACACAAGTAAACGCTCAACGAATGTTGCAATCAACATTAAATTAAGGGAGGCACTTTAATTAATGGCAAACAACAACACCGAGCTTAAGGGATGGGCTAAGTACTGCAAAGAGCAGAACATTGAGTTCTCCACGAAGCGCATTTTCATCGACGGCCTGGGCGGCATGGCTCACGGTCTGTTCGCGTCTCTGCTGATCGGCTGCATCATCAACACGATCGGCATGTACGTTCCCCTGCTGAAGGACATCGTTGTCAACCCCTGGATGTCCGATAAGCTCGCCGGCGAGAACCTTCTCATCGCCAGCAAGACCGCTGCTTACGCCGTGCAGGGCGCCGCTATGGCCGCTGCTATCGCGTACAGCATGAAGGCTCCCCCGTTCGTCATGTACTCCACGCTGGCCGTTGGCTTCGCTGCCAACGCCCTCGGCGCGCAGGGCGGCCCTCTCGCCGTGTTCTTCGTCGTCGTCATTGCCGTGTTCTTCGGCAAGCTGGTCTCGAAGCGTACCCCGATCGACATCATCGTGACCCCGTTTGTTACGATCGTTTTCGGCGTTCTGTTCGCTTTCCTGATCGCTCCCCCGATCGGCAAGGGCGCCGTCCTTCTCGGCGACCTCGTCATGAAGGCGACCGCTCTCCAGCCCTTCTGGATGGGCATCCTCGTCTCCGCTCTCATGGGCATCATCCTGACCCTCCCCATCTCCTCCGCCGCTATCTGCGCCGGTCTTGGTCTGGTCGGTCTCGCCGGCGGCGCCTGCGTTGCTGGCTGCTCTGCTCACATGGTCGGCTTCGCTGTTGCGTCCTACCGTGAGAACGGCGTGCAGGGTCTCCTTTCTCAGGGTCTCGGCACCTCCATGCTCCAGGTTCCCAACCTGGTCAAGAAACCCATCCTTTGGCTGCCCCCCGTGGTCGCTTCCATCGTGAACGGCCCGCTCGCCACCTGCCTGTTCAAGCTCCAGATGAACGGCGCTGCCATCAACTCCGGCATGGGCACCTCCGGCCTCTGCGGCCAGATCGGCCTTATCACCGGTTGGGCGGCTCCCGTGTGCGAAGAGAACGCCGCTCTCGGCGTTGACTTCGCCGCCGCCACTGCCAGCCCGGCTCTGAACTGGATCGGCCTCATCGTCTGCTCCTTCGTGATCCCCGCTCTTGTCAGCTGGCTCGTCAGCGAGCTCATGCGCAAGAAGGGCCTCATCAAGGAAGGCGACTACGCTCTCGATCTGTAATCCTAACAGGCACAAAACTCTACTTACTCCCGGGGCAAGCTGCAGCTCCGAGGTAAGCACAGCTCGTGCGCGGATTTTTTAAAAAAGGCGTTGAGTTATTCAATATTCGCCGGTTCCCGGCGCCTTGTGCGCCGGGAATTGAGCGGATAAACTTAGGGAATCAAAAGTCGGCTCCCCAGCCACAGTTTGACCGGGGAACCAGGGGTTTTCTGCACGGTAAGGGCGTTCGTCCTTCCGGGCACACCCCTGCCGCGACAGAAAAACCCTTTGGACAGGGCTGCTGCCATATCCCGGATGTGCGGATGGCGGCGGAATGTCCGCGTGTACTCTGGCAAAACGCTCCCGGCGCAGAACTGCGCAACGCCGGGGGAGTTGGGCAAACACACAATTTAATTGCTGCGCGCAGCAGCAGAAGGGAGTTTACCATGGCTACTCTGGTAATTAAGAACATCGGTAAGATCGTTTCCGGTGACATTGACCACCCCGTTCTTGAGGGCAGCGTCATCGTCATCAACGAGAACCTCATCGAGGCGATCGGCGGCGAAGAACTCCTCGCCAACGTCGGCGACGCGACCGTCGTCGATGCCAACGGCACCACCGTCACCCCGGGTCTTTGGGACACGCATGTGCATGTCTCCACGGCGGACGGCTACGGCACCCGTCAGAAGACCTTTGGCTTCATTGAGAGTGCGAAAAACGGCGGCGTGACCACTATGATCTCTGCCGGCGAATGCCATATCCCCGGCCATCCGAAGGGCGACCCCGTCTACACCAAGGCGCAGGCCATTGTCGGCCACAAGTGCTTTGCCAAGGGCGTTTCCGGCGTGAAGGTCGAAGGCGGCGGACTGATCCTCGAGAAGGGTCTGGTCGAGAAGGACTTCGAAGACCTCGCCAAGGAAGGCGTCTGGGTCGTCGGTGAGATCGGCCTCGGCACCGTCAACAACCCCGAGACTGCGGCTCCCATGGTCGAGTGGGCCCACAAGCACGGCTTCAAGGTGCAGATGCACACCGGCGGTACTTCCATCCCCGGCTCCTCCACCGTTACCGCGGACGACGTCATCAAGACGAAGCCCGACGTTGTTTCCCACATCAATGGCGGCCCGACCTCCATTCCTCTGCACGAAGTTGACCGCATCATGGACGAGACCACGTTCGCGATGGAGATCGTGCAGTGCGGCAACCCGAAGACCGCTCAGTACGTCCTCAACCGCGCTGCCGAAAAGGGCCAGCTCGGCCGCGTGATCTTCGGCAACGACGCTCCGTCCGGCACGGGCATCATTCCTCTGGGCATCATGCGCAACATCAGCTTCGCCGCTTCCATGACCGACATCGCCCCCGAAGTCTGCGTCGCCATGGCGACCGGCAACCCGGCGAAGGTCTACACGAAGCTCAACCGCGGCGTCATCGCCCCGGGTAAGGAAGCCGACCTGCTGATCATGGATACCCCGATGGGTTCCGTCGGCAAGGACGCCATGGAAGCTTTCGCCGCCGGCGATATTCCGGGCCTGTCCTATGTCATCATTGACGGCAAGATCAACGTCAAGAAGTCCAGCAACACTCCTCCTGCGTCGAGAAAGCCCTGCTGAGCCTTGCTCGCACAGAAGCCCAACTCATTTAGCTATTAATTTTTAATAGGAGGATATACCAATGAAAGAGCCTAAGATTCGCAAGATCGTTACCAACCTCGAAGAAGTGTTCTACGAGGGCGGCGCTGAGAAGCCCGTGGAGACCAACTCCGGCCGCAAGTCCATCAAGACGGTGTCCGTGGCTGCCGTTATCAAGAATCCGTACGCCGGCCAGTGGGTCGAAGACCTGTCTGAGCTGACCGAGTACGGCGAGTACCTGGGCGATCTGCTCACCAAGAAGGGTGCCGAGCTCCTCGGCGCCGAGAACGTTGAAACCTACGGCAAGGGCTGCATCGTCGGTCTCGACGGCGAGCTGGAGCACTCCTCCGCTATGCTGCACCCGAAGTCCGGCAAGACCATCCGCGCTGCTATCGGCGGCGGCAAGTCCATCATTCCTTCCAACGAGAAGGTCGGCCCTGCCGGCTCCGAGCTGGACATCTCCCTGCACTTCAAAGATGCTGCCTTCGTGCGCACCCACTACGGCTCCTTCGCGGTCCGTATTCCCGATGCCCCGAAGAGCGATGAGATCGTCATGGCGGTCGTTCTGGCTGACGCCGGCCGTCCGCATGCTCTCGTCAACGGCGTTGGCCGTATCGGCGGTCTGCAGAAGTCCGAAGCCAAGTGCGAGGACGGCATGCACTAATTCTTCCCCGCGTTTAACAATAGCCCCCTTGGCAACAAGGGGGCTATTTTCAAGAGCATGACCGCAGAATCATCTGCGGGAGAAAAGGCCTGGAGGACATTGTAAATGAACCTTATTGAAAAGTATCTGGCAAAAGCGGCTGGCAAGGAACATGTCGCCCCCGGCCAGGATCTCACCTGCAAGGTGAGCTTTGTCGCCGCGCACGACGTGACGGCTCCCATCGCCATCCGCATGTTCCGCGAGATCGGCGTGAAGAAGGTCTTCGATCCCAGCCGCGTGGCGCTGATCGTTGACCATGTGTACCCCGCCGCCACGGAGAAGGCCCGCGCCAACGTTTGGGCGATGGACGACTTCTCCAAGGAATTCGGCGTTCCCCTGTATCAGCGCGGTGAAGGCGTTATCCACCAGCTGATGTATGAAAAGCATAAGCAGAACCCCGGCGATATCGTTTGTATTGCTGACTCCCACACCGGCACCTGCGGCGGTTACGGTCAGATCGGCATCGGCGTCGGCTCCACGGAGCTGGCCGCGGCCATGGCGACCGGCACGCTCGATCTTGAGGTGCCCCAGGTTGTGCAGATATATCTCACCGGCAAGCGCCCCTCCAACGTTTTCGGCAAGGATCTCATCCTGTATCTCGGCAGCAAGTTCGGCTCCGACTATCTCGTGGACCGCGGCCTTCTTCTTACCGGCCCCGGCATCGACGATCTCTCCATCGCCGAGCGCATGACCGTCTGCAACATGGGTATCGAGATCGGCAGCATGATCACCATCTTCGGCACCGAAGAGAAGGAATCCGACTGCTTCGAGACCTATGAGATCGATCTTTCCACGCTTGAACCGCAGATCTCCTGCCCCTTCAGCCCCGCGAACGTTGTTCCGGTGCGCGAGAAGGCCGGCATCAAGGTCACGCAGGTCGTCGTCGGCAGCTGCACCAACGGCCGTCTGAACGACATGGAGCAGGTCGCCAAGGCATTTAAAGGCAAGAAGGTCAGCCCCGACGTCAACGTGCTCATCGTTCCCGCCTCCCGCGAGATCCTCGGACAGATGGAAGAGCGCGGCTGGACGAAGATCATCCGCGACGCCGGCGCCACTATTCTCAACCCCGGCTGCGGTTCCTGCTTCGGCGCGCACGAGGGACTTATCACCCCGCGCGACGTGTGCGTTTCCACGACGAACCGCAACTTCCCCGGCCGTATGGGCAGCAAGGTCGGCCAGATCTATCTGGCGAGCCCGGCTACCGCGGCGGCCACCGCCCTCACGGGCGTCATCACCGTTCCGGAGGTGTAAGCACAAATGGAAAAGATCAGAGGTAAAGTTATCATTCTCGGCGACGACGTCGATACCGACCAGATCCTCCCCGGCTACGCGATGAGCGAGCCCTACGAGGAGATCGGCAAGTACGCCATGGCCGGCCTCCCGACGGAGGACTTCAAGCTCAACCGCGAGCCCGGGTGCATTCTCGTAGCCGGACGCAACTTCGGCTGTGGCTCCTCCCGCGAGCAGGCCCCCATCGCCCTCAAGCAGGCGCAGGTCGCCCTCGTCGTGGCGCAGGGCTTCGCCCGCATCTTCCGCCGCAACTGCATCAACATCGGCATGCCGGTGTTCGTTGCCGACGCCGTGAAGAAGCTCCACACCGGCGAGATCATTGAGGTCGATCTCGAAAAAGGCACGATCACCGCGCCCTGCGGCGTCATCGAAGCCAACCCTCTTTCGGAGAACGTGCTCAAAACGCTCGAATACGGCGGACTGATCCCCCGTGTGCGCGCCGAGCTCGGCATCACCGAATAAACCGGTTTGAAAGAATCAAATAAGGAATATACAGAGGAGAAGAGCTATGGCTATGAAAGACCCTCAGGCAAGAACAAAACAAATTATTAAGGACGATATCGAGACCATCCGCGCTTATGCTGATGCGTTCGGCGTTGAGATGCCCGATCTTGACGAGAACGGCGAGGTCGTCGGTCTGCCCGCGCCGTATCCCCGCGAGGTCGCCGGTGTCGTCCGCAGCGGCTACCGCATCTACGAGCTCGGCCAGAAGGCCGTCGAGACCGGCATGCCCTGCCTGAACCCGATCCTCGGCCGCAACAGCGCCGAAGAGACCTGGAAGGAATCCAACGACATTTACAAGTACGCCGAAAAGTTCGGCCAGACCGTGTTCCAGTTCGTCCACTCCGAGGCGACCCGCCACATCGACCCGCTCAAGGGCCGCGAGCTCATCGAGCAGTCCCGCGGTAAGGGCGGCATCACCCCGAAGGGCGAGCGCGAGTTCATCCAGATGGGCGGCGGCGCGAAGCACCCCGTGCGTATCAACGCCACCGGCGACACAGCGCACATCAACATCCTCAATGGCTTTATCGCCGGCTTTGACGGCACCGACATCGGCCCTGTCATCCACGTCCACTTCGGCGGCCGCGGCATCCACGACTTCCGCACGAAGGTCGTCAACGGTTACAAGTCCTGCATCGTCTGCGCCGAGAACAAGATCTTCGCGCAGCTCGACACCCACAAGCACATCAACAACATCGGCGGCACCGACGGCATGGCCATCGCGATGTGCCTTCTCTCCGAGGGTATTGCCACCCACGCCGGCCTCCCCTGGGAGCTCTCCGGCATCCAGATGAACGTCGGCGGCAACAACCTGTACCGCGACCTCGCCATCATCCGCGCGTTCCGCCACAACATGCTCTCCAAGAGCCTGATCGTTGTCCCCGAAACGTTCCAGCATCCGCCCGCGAACCTGATCGCGGAGCAGGCGCATTTTGCCCGCATGGCCATCTCCGCCAAGCTCGGCGGCGCCAACTTCTACCGCCCGAAGGCGGCCGAGAGCGTCGGCATCCCGACCGGCGACTCCATGGGCCAGGCCTGCTGGGCTACGCTCGACGTGTTCCAGCACACCTACAACCCCGGCATTGAGTCTCCGAAGATCGACGAATACGAGAACATGATGATGGACGAGGCGTTCGCCGTTCTTGAAGCCGTCCTCAAGCTCCCCGCGCACAGCCTGCACCAGGGCTGCCTGACCGAGGAATTCTGGAAGCAGTGGACGGACGAAGAGCTCATCGACCTCATCGTTGACGGCGGCAAGTCCGGCAAGATGGACACCCCGCGCGCCGGCGGCTGGGATCTCAAGCGCTTTGTCAAAACGAACCGCGACCCCGACGGCATCACCCGCTACGTCGAAGGCTACACTCCGCTGGGCGTCGATCCTTCCCGCTGCCCGATCACCAAGGAGCACGTTACCGTGCACATCGAGAAGCCGCCTACACGCAAGGAGAAGATCGTCCTCGCGACCGTCGGCGCCGACGCGCACGTCAACGGCATCAACACCATCCGCGAGGCGTTCCAGGACGCCGGTTATGAGATCATTTTCCTGCGCGGCATGAACCTGCCCGAGACCGTGGCCGAAGTCGCGGCGGAGGCGAAGGCAAACGCCATCGGCGTGAGCAACCTGCTCGGCCTCGGCGTGACGCTGTTCCCGCGTGTCGGCAAGCGTCTCGAAGAGCTCGGAATGCGCGACAAGGTCGTCGTCTGGGCCGGCGGGCGTATCGCCGAGAAGGAAGAAGAGCACGCCTACTACGAGAAGAAGATCGCGGAAGAGGGCACCGGCTTTATGGGCGTTGACGCGTTCTTCGGCCCCGAGTCCACGCCTGAGCAGTGCGTGACCAAGATCACCGAACTCATCGAGGCGAAAGAGAAAGAGCTCGCCGAGAAAGAAGAAAACAAGTAATTTAGGAAGGAAAGAGAACACCATGGACCAGTACAGAATTCCCTGCGTTATCATGCGTGCCGGTACCAGCAAGGGCATTTTCCTCAAGGAAAACGATCTGCCCGCCCCCGGCCCCGAGCGCGACGCCATGATCCTGCAGATCTTCGGTTCCCCCGACAAGCGCCAGATCAACGGTCTGGCCGGTGCCGATCCCCTGACGAGCAAGCTCGCCGTCATCGGCCCGAGCAAGCAGCCCGGCTGCGACGTGGACTACACGTTCGCCCAGGTCTCCATCACCGACGCCGTCGTTGACTGGAACGGCAACTGCGGCAACATCTCCTCCGGCGTTGCTCCGTTTGCGATCGACGAGTCCATCGTGAAGTGCCACGAGGGTCTCAACGAGGTCACCATCTGGCAGGTCAACACCCAGAAGGTCATGAAGTCCTACGTCCTTGTCGAGGACGGCAAGGCGAAGGTCACCGGTGACGTCGCCATCGCGGGCGTGCCCGGCACCGGCGCTCTCATCCAGATGGATATGTCCGGCACCGCCGGCGCCGCTACCGGCAAGCTCCTGCCGACCGGCAACCCCGTGGACGTCATCGAGACGAGCCGCGGCCCCATCGAGGCCTCCATCGTTGACTGCGCCAACCCCGTCATCTTCGTGCGCGCCGAGAGCGTCGGCATGAAGGGCACCGAGGATCAGGTCGAGATCGACGGCAACAAGGAACTGCTCAAGTATCTCGAAGAGATCCGCGGCATCGCGTGCGTCAAGTGCGGCATGGCGAAGGATCTCGCCGACGCCACCAAGAATTCCCCGGCGTTCCCGATGGTCGCTTTCATCACCGAGGCGCAGGATTACTACTATCCCCCCGAGAAGAAGACCATCAAGAAGGAAGAGGTCGATCTTGTCTCCCGCCTGATGTTCATGCAGGTGCTGCATAAGACCTATGCCGGCACCGCCACGGTCTGCACCGGCGTCGCCGCGAAGATCCCCGGCACCATCGTCAACCAGGTCATCGGCAAGGAGAACCCGGAAGAGCTCGTGCGCATCGGCCACCCCGCCGGCGTCATCAACTGCTACTCCGAGGTCACGCCCGATCTGACCGTGAAGAAGGCCGCCATCGAGCGTACCGCCCGCCGTCTTATGGAGGGCTACGCCCTGCTCGAGAAGAGCAAGGACCCCCGCAAGAAGTAAGAGCACCCATGTCCGCCATCCGGGTCTCCCGGATGGCGGTTAAGGAGTCAAAGCGATGAAAGCAAACATTCTTGTTTATGATGTCGGCAGCACCTATACGAAGGGCGCGGCCTTTGCCCTTGCGGACGGGAAACTGACGTTCCTTGCCCGCGGCCAGCACCCGACGACGCTGGAGAACATCAGCGACGGCGCGCGCGGCGCCGAGGCGGAGATCCGCGCCAAGGGCGTGGAATTCGCGCCCGATATGGTTCGGTTCAGCTCGTGCAGCGCCGCGGGCGGACTGCGCATGGTCGCCATGGGGTTCATGCCCCGCGTGACCGCGAAGGCCGCGAAGGAAGTTGCCATGACCGCCGGTGCACGTGTCATGGAGGTCGTCTCCGCGGACGAGCCGCCCGAGTTCCGCGAGGAAGTGCTGCGCGAGATCAAGCCCGACATCATCCTGCTCTCCGGCGGTACGGACGGCGGCGACATGGCCAACGTGCTCGAAAACGCGGACATCATCTGCAAGGTGCACGGCGAAGGCACGGTCATTCTCGGCTGCAACAAGTTCGCCCAGCGCGAGGCGGCGGAGAAATTCCGCGCCGCGGGCATTGACTGCATCCGCGTGCCGAATATCCTGCCGACGATCCACGAGCTGAACGTGAAGCCCGCGCGCATCGCCATCCACGAGCAGTTCATCAACCAGATCACCCACGCGAAGGGTTTGCAGGAGTTCCGCGATTCGCTCGCGGATCAGACCGTCATCCCGACGCCGGGCGCCGTGCTCCTTGCGAGCGAGCTGCTTGCCAAGGGCAGCTACGAGCAGGAGGGCGTCGGCGGCGTGATCCTCGTGGATATCGGCGGCGCTACGACCGACATCCATTCCGCTCTGCCCGAGCTCATCGACATGAACATCGAAGAGCGCGGACTTGTTGTGAGCAACGAAAAGCAGTTTTCCTACCGCACCGTCGAGGGCAATCTCGGTCTGCGCGTGAGCGCGACCGGCATTCCCGAGGCCGTGGGCGACAAGGCCGTTCTCCGCGCCATGGACCACGATTACGGTCTGACGCCGGAGGATGTGGAAAACTATGTCGATCTGCTCGAAGCGCACAACGATCATATTCCCGCCGACGAGAAGGAGGCCTGTCTCGACCGCGCGCTTGCCGCGTGCGCCGCGGACGTCGCCATCCGCCGTCACGCCGGATATTATGCGAAGGAAGCCGATCCCGTCATGGGCATCATGGCCGGCGCTCCGATGGGGCGTGATCTTCGCAACGTACGCCAGGTGCTGTGCGTGGGCGGTATTTTCCTCCACTGCCACGGCGAGGAGCGCGAGAACATCGTGCGCCGCACGTTCGATAACCCCGGCATCTCCCTGCTGCCGCTCAACGACCCGGACATCTGGTTCGACGAGGACTACATCCTCTACGCCATGGGCGTTCTGGCGCAGCACTTCCCCGAAGAAGTTCTTTCGTACATGAAAGAGCATGTGATAAAGAAATAAACCACTCAAATACTTATACTTATTAAGGAGACTGATTCCCATGACCAACGGACAGAAAATGCGCAAGCTCTTTGAAGAGAAAAAGCTCGTCGTTGCCCCCGGCTGCCACGACGCTCTCACCGCGAAGATCATTTCTTACCTCGGCTTCGACGCCGTGTACATGACCGGCTACGGCCAGAGCGCCTCCCACCTCGGCCAGCCCGACGTCGGCCTGATGACCATGAGCGAAATGGTCATGCGCGCTTCCAACACCGTGGAAGCTGCCGGCAACGCCCTCGTCGTCGCCGACGCCGACACCGGCTTCGGCAACGCTGTCAACGTGCAGCGCACCATCCGCGAGTATGAGAAGGCCGGCGTCGCCGTCATTCAGCTCGAGGACCAGGTCATGCCCAAGAAGTGCGGCCACATGACCGGCCGTCAGGTCGTTCCCATGGAAGAGATGGTCGGCAAGGTCAAGGCCGCCGTTGATGCCCGCCAGGGCGACATGATGATCATGGCCCGTACCGACGCCCGTACCGTTTACGGCATCGAAGAGGCCATCAAGCGCGGCCTTGCTTACAAGGAAGCCGGCGCGGACATCATCTTCATCGAGTCCCCCGAGTCCAAGGAAGAGATGATGCTCATCAACAAGGAGATCCCCGGTCTGACGCTCGCCAACATGGTCGAGGGCGGCCGCACCCCGATCTTCAAGAACGACGAGCTCGAGAGCTTCGGCTACAACCTCGTTATCTACCCCACCGCCTCCACCTACGTCACCACCAAGGCCATGATCGACCTGTGGGAAGGCCTGAAGCGCGACGGCACCACCATCACCCAGCTTGACAAGATGGTCCCGTTTGCCCAGTTCAACGAGCTGATGGGTCTGCAGAAGATCCGCGACATCGAGCACACCTACGCTTCCTCCACCGGCCGCTGAGCGCAGACGGGAGAGAAAAAGATGGCAGATCTGAAAAGCGTAGTTGCGGAAAAGCTTCCGCTGACGATGGGCGAGACGATCGCCCTCGCAAAAGAATACGGCGTGCGCGTGGTGGACGTTGTCCTCACGGAGAGCGAGCTGCGCACCGGTCTTGACCGCGAAGGCGTGCTCAAGGCCGTCATGGAAGAGTATGCGCACAACCTCAAGGCTGTGGAGATCGGCGTTTCCGGCGGAAACAGCTTCCTGCTCGGCACCGTTCCCACCCAGCTCAAGGAAATGGGCCCCGGTACCATCTTTGCGGATGTGCTGCTTGACAAGGCGCTCATGTACACTGTGGCCGCCGAAGTCGGCAACCACTGCATCGGCGTGCGTCCGTGCGCCGGCACGGGCGACCCCTGCCCCTACACCGGCTTCCTGCGCGCGCTGATGGATGTCGGCACCGACGAGACCACTCTCGCCGAGGTCGCATGCCTCATGCTCAAGGTCGGCAGCCTGTTCCGCGTGGCGAAGGTCACCACCGGCTGCAATCTGGAAGGCTACGGCGCGGGCTCTGCCGCCATCGCCGCCGCGACCGTTCATCTGAAGAACGGCACGCCCGAGCAGATGGAAAAGGCCATGGTCCTTGCCATGTCCCCGACGATCGGCGTTCCCTGCACGCCGCGCGTGCTCGTTCCGGCGCTCTGCACCGCCCACGTCGGCGGCGCGATCCTCGGCGGCATGTACGCCGGCCGTCTCTGCACGACCGTGGAGATGACCGTCAACGTCCCGTTCGACGTCATGTTCGCTATGGCGTCTCTCGTTCACAAGGAGAGCGCGCACCACATCGTACCCACCGTCGTGGAGTACATGGAGCCCTTCTTCCAGCGCACCGCTGAGGTCGAATCTCTCGTTTCCGAGGAAGTCCACAAGGCCGACAAGAAGCGCATCGAAGAGACGCTCGAAAAGGCCAAGGAGATCGCCAAGAAGATGGCGGACGGCTCTGCCCCCATCATCAAGACGCTCGGCGACGCCGTTGTCGGCGGTTCCTCTCAGGCTGTCGGCAGCCCGACAAACTGCGGCCGCATCGCCCACGAGCTTCTCAATGAGGGCGAGAAGGTCACCGAGATCACCATCGAACTGTATCCGGAGCTCTTCGCCCGCCGCACGATCAACGTGCCCGGCGTGCTCATGGGCGCGGTGTACGGCTGCTCCACCTCCGACTATAAGACCTACGAGGTCGCCGTGGAGCGCGTCAAGGCCGACGGCGTCAAGGTGAACATCGTCCGCGGTGAAGAGTACCAGATCCAGAAGGTCACTCTCGTCACCGATAAGGGCAACAGCGTTATGGTCGATACGCTCAACCGCGGCGGCGGCCGTCTCGTGCTGCGCAACGCCACGCCCTCTCTCGAGAAGGCGCAGGAAGCCGCGAAGAAGCTCGGCATCGTTGTTGTCGAGTAATTCTCCCCGATAATTTCATATCCGCAAAGCTGCCGGGATCGTATGATCCCGGCAGTTTTTCTATGCCCATCAATATCACGAAATGTGCGTATAATTGGGACTCAAATTGTCGGCCAGAAAATTTTGCAGTCGAAAACCTATGCATTATCAATGGATATACGATTCGTGAAATCCGACGGGAAAGTAGGTGCTCACAAAATGTGTTTTTCTGCTAACATATAGATATGAAACACAAAGCGTGATTCAAATCTATGTAAGCAGAGGAGCGGATATGAGTAAACGATCCTATCCGGTGTGGGACTATCCGTCCAACACCAAACAAAACCTGATAACGCCGGCGAAATCGCCGCAGGAGCGGAACCGGGGCGTCGGCATCCCGCAGAGCCAGCAGAGCAGAGCGCCGACGCTGCAAAACACAACACCGGCGCAGCGGGGAATCGTTCCGGAAAGAGGGCAGAACGCCCGGCAGAACTATAAGCCGCCGACGCGGGGCCGGCCGGCGAGCACCGGTGCGCAGCCGTGGCTGCGCAATTCCGGCGCAGGGAAGCAGACGCCCGGCACGACCGGAACGATAAGAAGAACCGGGACAACGGGTACGGCCAGACAAACCGGAACGAGTAAGTCAACGGGAACGACCGGGAAACCGCCTTACCGTTCTTCGTATGCCAGCGCTGCGGATCTCGCCGACATGAACGAGATCATGGGTGTGAACTCCTACACCGGCGAGGCGCAGGATGTCGCCGACGATTTCCTGCGGCAGAAGGGCGTAAGCAGCACCACAGAGTACCAGAAAAAGTTCTTTGCCGAGCAGGAAGCGAAGCGAAGAGCGCAGGAGGAACGGGCGCGGCAGTATCGCGAGCTGTACGGCAGCGCGGAGGACGAGGCGGAAATCCTCGGCCTGCGCGGCGGCTACACCGGCAAGGTCAACGACATGGTTCAAGCGGAGTGGGCGCGTTATAACGTAGACAATGCAGCCGACTATCGTGCCGCATTGGAAGCGAAAGGTACAGGCGCGGACTATTTGTGGCGGAGAGCTGTCGGGGGCGCGAAAGGAGCAACGCAAGCGCTGGCAAATGATATTAGTTATCGCTCACAGCTTGCAATGCCATACCAAGCAGCAGAACAGGCATATTGGGAGGATGTATACAACGGTGGAGCGGCTTCCAGAGCCGCAAGAGAAGAGCGTTACGCCGGATTGACAGAAAATCAGCGTACTGCGCTTGAATATATGGGTAGCCTGGACGCGAGTTCGGAGTACCTTCTTCAGGCGCAGCGGGAAGCAGAGGCGAAATACGCTGATGAGCCGCTGTACCGCGCTGCGTACTGGGCGGATGAGTATAACGCCGAAACACAGAGAAAGTATGGAGATGTCTCGGACGGTTTGCGTCTTGCGGGAAAATTTGCGGAGCGCCTGGGCAGCAGAGTTCCGGCTATAGCGGCAAAATATATTCCAATCTTCGGACCATTCCTTTCCAATGCAATGCTGTACGGGCAGTCATCCGGCGCAGCCTTTGACCGTTCCCTGAGCGAGGGGGCAACGCGGCACGAGGCAGAGCTGTATGCAAGCGGCATAGGAATGAAAGCTGTCGTCACAGAACGCCTCAGCGACGGAATGAACAAGCTTTTCGGCAAGGGATTTTCCGACAAATTAACGAATCAGGTGGTGGATAAGCTTGCAAAAAGCCCTGCCGGAAAGATAGTTTTGCGTTTCCTGTTGAATGCAAATAACGAAGGGCTGGAAAACGTTATTGACGATGTTTTAGACCCGCTTTTTACAACGATCTATAAGGGAAAACAATACAGCAGCGCACAGGAATATTTCTCCGATGTGGATGTAGCGCAGCTTACCGAAGACTATCTTATCGGCTTTGGAGAAAGCCTGCTCTACCAAAGCGGAGGAGTACTTGCTGAAAAATCGAGAAAGCCTACAGACCCAATTTACGCAGTTTTACTCGATCAGGCACAGGAGAAAGTCGAGGAAAAGCTCGGGTCGGACGAGTATCAGCGTGTTATTCAGGGGCTGAATGGTGACGGCGGAGCCAGAGCACCGGAGATGCCCACAAACGACTGGTATAACGACGTTGTACTACGTGCGGCACAGAATGCCGGGGCCGGAGGCGGAAATGCACGCCGACTTGGAATTGATCCGGCGTTCGATCAAAAAGTGATGACAGCTTTGATGTCGGATGATATAATTGATCCGTCAACAGGAAAATATGTCCTCTATGGAAGCTACGGCGATTTGAACAAGTTCCGAAAGCTGGAAGGTATTACCGGCGTACAGCTGCACCATTTGAACCAGCAGGGAGTTTTCGGAGAAACAATTCCCTATCGGGACGGTGTATGCATAATGCTTAGAGGAAATGCAATCACCGAAAAGGGCAGTGAACACAATCTGCTGCACATATGGACGGAAGGTTTTTTTAATAACTACAGAGCAGGCGGTGAATACGAAGGAGAACTTCCAACAATCGGCGAGTATAACATTGAAAACGCAAAATCAATAGGAAATGCGGGGTTTGGAAACGATCTTGTGGAAGCCTTTATAAATGCCGCCGTTCAGGAACAGTTCGATTATGGCTTCTCCATGGATGAGCTGATTCCGAGACTACCCGGCTCAATGCATCTGAAATGATTGGAGGATTCAGAGAATGGAAATGGATAAGGAAAAGAGAGTGCCGCCGGATCGGCAGAAAGAAGCAGAACAGCAGCTCCCGCCGGAAGTGGAGGCAAAAATGAACGAGCTCTCGCCGAAGGCTTTTGCAATAGCGGATCAAACGATCGCGGCCTACGGGAAACCGGTGGAGGAATACGACGATATAGACCGCGCAACGATGGCCGGACTGATTTTCGGGGAGATATGTGCGCTTGCATATGAGAATGGCTTTGCGAGACTGGGCTGGTTTAATGGAACGATTACGGCCATCGCCTATCAGAAGTTGCATTATTCGGTACGGATGTCTGTAAAGATTGCAAATCTTTTGGTGTTTCATTCCGGCCAAAAGGAAAACCCGGATATGAATACGGTGATCCATACCGGAATTGATGCGTATTTCCTGCTGGACAAGCCGGAGGAGATGTCACGAAAAATAAAGGTCTTTTTCGCCGAAGTACACGAAGCATTTGAAAAGGCACGAAGAGACGGATTAATTGAATAATGCATGCGCCGCCGGGGTGCCCCGGCGGCGTTTTGCGTACTGGAAAAGTCCGTGTTTTTTTCAGCAAAGCATGGTACAGTATGATTATGAGAAAAAGGACGAACCATTACCGGGCGTCTGCCGTATGTACGAAACACGCCGGGAAAGCAGCCGGACGATCATGCCAGGCATCTGGCGGGCGACCGTTTCGGCGGCTCCGGGAAATTGGACAACCTTGTGTCGCAGTATTGGCTTGTAAACCTGAGCTCTTATAAGGTGCTTGAGAACAAATGGCACAGGGCGATACAGGCTGGAAAAGCGGTGGAGGTAGATGTCCGTGTCGAGTACGAGGGAGACGATTTGCGACCGAGTGTATTTTACATAAAATATTTTATTGATGGAGTAGAGTATAGTCGGCGTATCACGAATGATCTTTGGGGAGGAATGGGATTATGAACATTGGAGAATTGGAAAAAAACCTGAAAGCTCGCAACAAAAAAGCTGCGGCAGAAGGCTGCTCCCGATAAGAAAACATCGTGAGGAAAGAGAGAACGGTATAGCTTCGGCTGTACCGTTTTCTCATTTTTCCATTGATGCCGTGACTTTTGACATTTCCAAGACTCCGATGCCCTTGTAGTAAATGTCGATCTCCTGCGTCCGATTCTTGCCCTTTGGGTCGCTGGCCGCATGGACGATGATTTTCTCCACGAACTCATGGAGTATGCAGGGCGTGAGCTCCGGGATATCCGTGTACCTCTCCACAACGGAGAGAAAACGATCAACATCCGACGATTTGCTTTCCTCCAGCTCCACTTCTTTCCGAAGGGAACTCGCCAGCACCTTGAGATCCTGTTCTTCCTTCTCATAGTCCGCAGAGAGCTTCTGAAAGCGTTCATCGGAGAGCTTGCCCGAAATGTTGTCCTCATAGAGCCGCTTGAAGATAGCATCCAGCTCTGTGATCCGCTTTTCGGAATCGGCAAGCTGCCGTTTCCGCTTTGCAAGATCCCGGTCGCGCTGCCGCAGGTCACTGTCCATGACCAGCCTCACAAACTCGTCCTTACTGCGGGAGGCGAAGGAAACGATCTCCCGCAGGTTTTCCAGAATCAATTCCTCCAAGATCACCGTGCGGATGGAATGGGTCTGACCGCAGAAGTCACGGCTCTTTCGGTAGCCGGCGCACAGGTAGTATTCCTGCTCGCGCCGGAAGTTGGTGGCTCTACATTGATACATGACAGATCCGCAGTCCGCGCAGAACATCATGCCGGAGAACATCCCCATTTCTCCCATTTTTGTAGGACGACGGCGCGTCTGCCTTGCTGCTCTCGCGGCATCTGCGATTGCCTCCGTCCAGATCGGGTCATGGGTGTTCTCAAAGATCATCCACTCACTTTCCGGATTATGGATGACCTTTTTGCTCTTGTAGGACTTCTTCCTCGTCTTGAAATTGACCGTGTGCCCCAGGTACTCCCGCCAGCGGTCCATGATATCCGCTACGGTGGAGGCATCCCATGCGTAAGGCAAGCCCCGCTTGATATTGCTTGCTTTCCGGCCCCTGCTGGCATAATAGGCGGCCGGGGTCAATATCCTTCGCTCTGTCAGCTTCCTTGCAATCTGGGACGGTCCGAAACCGTCCATCACATATAGGCCGATCTCATAGACCACCGCTGCGGCTTCCTCGTCCCTGACCCACAGCTTTTTGTTGTCAGGAGACTTCATGTAGCCATAGGGCGGCAGGGTCGTCAGATGCTCGCCGGCGTTGCCTTTGACCTTCATCACGGCACGGATCTTCTTGCTGGTGTCCTTCGCATACCACTCATTGATGATGTTCCGAAAAGGAGTGAACTCATTATCACCCTGGGTGCTGTCCACGCCATCGTTGACAGCAATAAAGTGAATGTCATGCTCTGGGAACATGATCTCGGTATACATGCCCACTTGCAGATAATCACGGCCCAGGCGTGACATATCCTTGATAATGACCCGCTTGACAAGGCCGGCTTCGATATCCGCAATCATTTGCTGGAAGCCAGGGCGGTTGAACGTTGTACCCGAAATGCCGTCATCAATATAAAAGCGATAGTTTTTGTAGCCGTGGTCAAGTGCGTAGCGTTGAAGGATCTTTTTCTGGTTGATGATACTGTTGCTGTCGCCCTGCAATTCATCGTCACGCGACAAACGGCAGTACAAAGCGGTAACAGCTTCGACGCTCATAGCGTTGTAAGGGAATTGAAGCGCGGCAGCGGTGTTTGACTGATGATACATAGTAACCTCCCATCCGGCAGTCAAACACGGTTTTGAAGTCACCTTCATTATACCGCGTCTTTTTGTCCCTGTCTGCCTGTTTGGGAGAATTAAGTTGTAGCTTCTTTCTGAACGTCCGCTTTCATCAGACGTTCCAACTTTACGGCAATACTCTCGTCGCTCTTTTCTCGAAAGAAGGAATTGACGATAAAGGTTGTGTTGCCGATCTGTTTTTCGCTCCGCTTCGGCGGGGCGTATTTCTTTTCAGATGAAACGGTCGTTTGCATAGTTAGCCCCTTTCTAATCGTCTGAAAACAAATCATTTTTTGATAGCTTACAAAGAACAGCAGAAACGGACGGCTGAATGGCTTTTCAGCTCCACGGGAATCCCACCCCCGCGCGGTTCTCGCGCGGCCCTGCTCATTGCCTGCGACGCCTCACCGCCTGAATACGGCTGCACGCCCGGACTGTGACTGCAAGGGAGTATCGCCCCGTCTGTGCATCGTGGCCCGCGGGCTGCCTTGCCCGCTTTGCGGCCTGGTGGATATCGCTCGCCTCGTTGAAGGGTCATGGCGCACCGGCCGTATAGCTCCGCACAGACGGGAATGTATCCGTCTGCTCTATGCTGCACCGGGATTTGCCGGGCTTTCTTTGTCAAGGAGCAGGGTCAAGGTCAGATTGAACGCGCAAAGCGGAAAGGGGGACGCTTTGCATTTTGCGTTAATCTGCCTTGAAGTTAAGGACAGCCCGCATGAGCTTTGCTTGCAGCCGCTCCCGCAAGTCCTCATCTATGCCCCAATAGGTATTGCCGCTTTCGTCGCGGATTTTCTGCATAGACAGGTGGGCTATGTAGCTTTGGTAATGCTGCAAGACAAGTTTCATAGCGTCGGGGTCGCCCTTCGTCGCGGCTAAAATGACCGGGTAAGGTAATAAGCCGCGTTCATCGGAATTGTTGCTAATCGTTCCATTCATCGGCTCGTTCCTCCAAATATCGTTTCAGCAGTTCAAAAGAGCTTGTGCGCCGATACTGTACTGTGCTGCGGGGGATCTTCATCGCTTCCGCAATTTCAACGTCGGTCATGTTGAAAAAGTAGTACAGCAATACGGCTTGTCTTTTTTCGTCCGGCAGGGTGTGCAGAGCTTCGGCAAGCAGTTTTGCAGTAATCTTCAAGCCTCCTGCGCAAAAGGCTTCTTCGTTGCCGTCTTGAAAATACTTGTCAACGGTGTAAAGCTGCCTTTCTTCCTGCGGGGTCAGGTCTGAAAAGATCACTTCGCGGAGTTGCCTGCGCTTTCGCTCTCGGCAAGCGTCAATCAGTTCATTTCGTAAAGTGCGTTTGCAGTACGCATTAAACTCACATCTCGTTTGCCATTCCAGCCGATTAGGGTAATCCATGTTCTCACCCCCTTTCGTCCCGGGGGGGCGGGTTAGTATTTATCCCCTTTCGGCAACCCTCCACGGCGAAGCCGTGAATATGCCAACCGAAAAAGAAATCTTTTTCAAAAAAACTTTTGGAGAAGCAAAATGCGCCCGCCTGCAAAATGCAGACGGGCGCAAGGGATTTGTCAGCGGTATTTAGATGTATTGACAGTTCATACTCATAGGCGAAATATCCCGACGGTGGGTAAAGGCTTTTTTTGAGCGTAGGCTATTTGGCGGGGTAGTACAAACAAAAATGAACATGACGATACCTCCTTGATACCGCCATATCCTTAAAAATGGGCGACTTTAATACACCCTCCGTATTTCCATTTTTCAAAAGGAAAAAGGCGGCTTTGATTGTTATTTCAAAACCGCCGCTTAAACTGTAACCTCAATTAGCTGACAGCAACGGTTTATAAGCTGTAATCTGTCAGCAATCGTATAGGCAGAATGTAGTTGTCAAAGAAAAGAGCCGATAACCGCAAACTAAAATCTGCGTGTTATCGGCTCTGCGTCTTTGCGTCTGGCTCTTTGATAACTGACATATTTAATTGTTTTACATTGATTAGCGTTTCCTGTTTACACTTTGGGCAAAATAGCGGGAAGTTTTCAAGCACCGTATCGCTTCGTATCTTAATCCGCGTTTTGTTGTTACAGATCGGACACAATATAAAATCTGTTTGTTTCATTGTTTTAATTTCAAAATTACAGTTGCTTTTTGTTAAATATAGGTATACTTACGGCAAAGCATATCAAACTTGCAACCACTGTAATTAAAATAGCTACGATGTATGTTTTTGCTTCTGCAACACCGTAAATCAAAGAGTTTCCGTTGGCTAATAAGGTCGGCAAATATTTACTTATTTTAGGAAGCAAGCCGAGCAGATAAGACGCAAGGACAACGCTACCCGTTCCGACAAGCACACCTGTGTTTGAATTTGCAATCGTAGAGAATAAGATCATCAACGAAATTACACATACACCGAACAGCCACCAACATACCACAGAAAGGATAAGGTTTTGTGCTACCGAATTATCCCAGAAATATGCGTTATATCCGTATGTGATCCCAAAGCATAGCCAATAGCCAACCGTCCAAAGAACAGTAAGCACAGCAGTTTTAGAAACAACGACCTTAAAGCGTTCAAGCCCTTTGGTTAAAGACAGAACCAACGTGCCCGATTGATATTCCTTGGTGAAGATGCTACTTTGAAGCAAAACAAAGACAATCAATCCAAGTGGCATATTCTTAAAGAATTGCACCCAAGAATCCATTGCGCTTACAGTTACAGGCGTTACAGTCATACCGCTTTCCGCAAGGGAATCTGCCAATATCTCAAGCAGCCAAGGTGTTATTTTTGCAACAGCCGGATTCATAACGCCGAGCAGAACAAACAGTATGCCGAGAATCATCAATCTGCCCGAGCGAAACTGTTCCATTGTTTCTTTTTTTATAAAGGCATGCAAGGATTTCATTTCTCAACCACCTCCATAAACAAAGACTCTAACGTTGGCTCTGCTCGTTCCAATTTCAAAAGTGCGATATGCCTATCCGCTATAAAGCGCAGTATATCAAATACGGTGTAATCGCCTTCGCAAAAAACAAGTTGATTTCTGCCGATTTGTTGCATATTAGGAAAAGTTTGCTGAAGAATGAGCATATCTGTATCATTTCCCGTTTCCAACTGATATTCTTCACTGCGGTATCTCGTTTTAATGTCGGAAAGTTTTCCTTGAACACCTACCACGCCGTTATTAAGAAAGGCCACGTCGGTACAAATGCGCTCTACGTCTGAAAGGATATGCGTGGAAAACAACACCGTCGTCTGTTCTCTGATAGCCAAAAGAATATCCAATATTTCTTTTCTTCCCACGGGATCAAGCGCAGAAGTAGGTTCATCACAGATCAACAGCTTTGGTCTATTTAAGAGAGCCTGTGCAATACCCAAACGCTGTTTCATACCTCTTGAAAAACCTTTTATGTGGTGCGTTTCATTCCCAAGTCCAACTAACTCCAATAGTTCCTTACAACGCTCTTCATTCTCCGTTCGCTTCATTCCTGTAATTTCGCCGCAAAAGTGAAGATATTCTGCCGCCGTCATAAACGGATAAAACTCCGGTACGTCGGGCAGATAACCTATATAACGATTAGTTGTTGTTTGTCCGTAAACCACTTTTTCACCGTTTACTATAATCTCACCTGAATCCGCTTTTAAGAGTCCGAGTACCATTTTCATCGTCGTTGTTTTGCCTGCGCCGTTTTTACCTATAAATCCGAATATGCTATGCTCTGGTACAGATAAATTCAGCCCATTCAAAACCTTTTTATCACTAAAACGCTTATACAGATCGGAGATGTATAACATATCCATTACGCATCCTCCTTTCCGAACAGAAAGTAAAGGATCGGCCCAACAAAGTTCATCAGTACGATGGTGATGATAAGCCACAAAGTACGATTTCCACGCTTATAGGTGTTATGGGTCAAAATGTGATGCAATGTATAACCCAACAGTGCAAATTCCGCAATTACAAGCGGAATCAAAAACGGAAGAAATTCCATAACCTTATCCATTTTTCTTTTCCTCCTTTCCGTAAGTTTCTACACAGAAGCCGTGATATCCACAACAAGTACAGGTCAGCTTTCGGAGTGTCGGTGTATGTCTTGCCCAAAATGCTTCCTTAAAATTTGGTTTGAATACTTCATGGCACCGTGGACAGATATACGCAACTCGCTTGAAGTAAAAGTTGGATACCCAGATTCCATACGGAATCGCTAATAAAGCCCAAACAATGATAGGCCACCATATTCCTGTAGCTATCCACATAATAATTGATGTCCACTGAATTATGCCGATAGGAATACCCGAAATTAACAAAATGGCATGAAGCTGATTCATTTTCTTTTTGTTTCCCATCGCATATGCTATATCACCGATAGATTCAACAGAGAAATTCTCCATGCTCTTTAGCTCTCGTCTGATGCCGTCGATCATTTCCAGCTTCGCTTTGCGCTCACTGACTTCTTCTTGCAGAAGCTGCTCTTGCTGTTCAAGTAAAACAGAAATAACACTGCCCGGATTATCTTCTGAAAGTAGTTCACCAATGCTGTTAATTGAGATTCCTGCATCACGAAGAAAGCAAATAATCTTCATTCGCTTCAAATCCTGCTCAGAGTATAGCCGACGTCCACCCTCTGACAATTCGCTGGGAATGAGAATATTTCTGGAATCATAATACTGTACTGTTCGGACAGATACGCCACAGAGCTTTGCAATTTCTCCTGTTGTGTACTTTGACATAGCTTTCACCTCCTTACACTGCCTATTTTACATCATTACGCAGCGTCACAAGCAATACCTCACGCAAGGGGATTTTTCAAATATTCTCGATTTTTTGTTGAGTTTTAACTATAAATTCTATGTTGGTTTCTTTATGATGTAGCATTTTTAGGTCGATTTGCGATTTTCTTTTCGCCGCTCGTCAACGGGCTTTTCTGTGTCTTTGGGAATAAGCCACATATAGCCGATTTTTGAAACGCCGGGTATGCGGTTTTCCTCGCATAGCTTCTGTACGCGCCGCTCTGATATGCTCCATTTCTTTGCCGCTTGCGGGCAAGACATATATTCCATGTTTCATACACCCTTTCACATAATTCTACAAGTATAATTATATACGGACAGCCGAATAAAAATCAAGGGACTATCTGTGAATTATATGCTTTATTTCAGTCAAGTCTATGATATGTGTACTCATATCGAAATCGAAAGGTGAACAGTAAAATGTAGTAGGGTGAAATGAGATGAAAAGAGAAGTCGCAAGATTTGATTTTAAGGCTTTCGGTCAAGCCATAAAAGCAGCAAGAAAGGCAAAGGGCATATCACGCAATCAGTTAGCGGATAAGATGAACATCGCTCCCCGCTATATCGCGTCCATTGAGAATAGCGGACAGCACCCAAGCCTGCAAATCTTTTATGAGCTTGTTACGCTTTTAGATGTTTCGGTAGACCAATTCTTTTTCCCAGACAAGGAAACAGATAAGTCCACACAACGGCGGCAGCTTGAAACATTGCTTGACAGCATGGACAACAAGGATTTGACAGTTATCACTGCCACAGCGAAAGCAATACAGGAAGTCAAAAATGAAACTGCGGGGGAATAAAATCCCCCGTTTTTTCGTGAAATACAGCCATTGGGAACACCGCAAATTGCGGTGTTTTTTCTTTTCTGCGTTAGGTTTTGGCATTTCCTCATTTTTACCGTGGAAGAAAGCAAACAGAAGAATAGCAAGCACAGCAAGCGAGTACCCGCTTGCGGATTTTGCGCTGTTCAGGTCCCTTGCCCGAACAGTCAAAATTGCTTGCTGGGATATCCCAGACCCTTATGAGAAACGGAGGCTGCCCATGGC